>JAEEGH010011989.1_pt1 | contig 19568 bp, 11 predicted proteins | sample 9134181 | NCBI WGS metagenome assembly JAEEGH01 (sample SAMN16246544, study PRJNA631951) | gut metagenome | biome: gut microbiome; feature: rumen; material: DP-attached | host: Bos | place: Iran: Karaj | collected 2018-10 | reverse complement strand
GGTACCAAGAACAACTTTCCTGCCGACCTGGCGCGCAGGATGGGTGTAGACATCGTCATCGGCGTCAGGACCGATTTGGGTCTGAACGACAAATACTACTCTACGTCCGATATCCTGGAGCGCTCGGTGGGAGCCGATATCCACAACCGCAGCGACGAGAACGACAAGTATTGCGACCTCATCATCCGCGTGCCTGTGAGGGGCTATTCAGCGGCTCATTTCTACCGCTCGGCCATCAAGGAACTGATCAGGCGCGGCGAGGAAGCGACAAGGGCCCAAATGGACTCCATCATGATACTCAAGCGAATGGTTGGCGTCCCCGACGACTACAAGCCCGATTACAGCATCATCAGCCTGAGCGACGTCGATAACACCACGGCGGGCAAACTCGTGAACGAGGAAAATGCCAAAAACTCCATCAAGGCGAGCGTGGGCCTGCGCTATGACAACGAGGAACTGGTAGCGGCACAAGTGGGTGCGACCTATTACTTCGGCAACAAGCTCGACAAGACGCTGGACCTCACCCTCAGACTGGGTAAGCGCACCATGGGCCGCCTAGCATGGAACATGATACCCAAGCCTCACCACAAGCTTGGCTTGTCCTATGAAATCTGGCACGAGGACATCGACCTGTACCAAGGCAAGCATCGCTCTGACGCCATAAAATTCATCTATCAAAAGGCCAATGCCACCCTGTTCTCGTTTGACGCGCTCAACCTGAACGTTGACCTGGGCATCGCCTGGGAGCATTACCACCACTATGATGTGCTGAAAAGCGAATACAGCGTCCACGACTTCCTGAAAAACGAGTACTACTTCAGCTACCATGCCCGCGCCCAGTACAACAGTGAGGACCACTGGTACTTTACCCACACGGGTATGCGCGCCGAGGCACTATATGCCTACTATACTGACAACTTTGCCCAGTGGAAAGGCCATGCCGGGTTCAGCGAGGTGAGCGCCCGTTGGCGCATGAATGTCCCTTTGACTTCCACGACCCATCTGCAGCCCATGGTCTATGGCCGCATGCTCTTCGGCAGCGACATTCCCACAACGGCCATGAACATGCTGGGCGGCAACCGCGGTGGCATCTACTATGCCCAGCAGCTGCCGTTCTCGGGCTTCGGCTACTGCCATTTCATGGAGAAGAATGTGCTCGTGGCAGGCCTCAAGGTGCAGCAGCGCCTGTTCAAGGAGCACTACCTCATGGTCAAGGGTCACGTCGCCGAACATGACAACAAACTGGGTGACATCTTTAAAGGCAAGCCCATCTGGGGCACCCAGATAGGCTACGCCTATAACAGTATCCTCGGCCCCCTGGGCGGCTCGCTGAGTTGGAGCAACTACACTAAAAACGTCTCCTTCTACATCAACCTGGGCTTCGAGTTCTAACCTCCGCCAAAGGGCCCAAAAACAATGAGGTGCCGTGTCATAAATTCATGACACGGCAATATAACCGTACTAAGGCACGGGAAATTTAGCAAATTACTTCGTTTTCTGTCAGGATTTCCTCATGAGCTCGACGATGCGGCTCATCTGGTTGGGGATGCGTATCTGCTGCGGGCACTTTGACAGGCAGGCCTCGCAATCGACACACTGGTTGGCACGGGCATCGGCAGGCAGGGCCTCACGATAGCCGGTGAGGAAGCGCTCCTTGCGCTCGGCATAATCGGGGGCGGTGGGCACCGGCAGGGGCAGGATGTGCTGGTTGACGGCCTCGTTATAGAAACTGAAGTTGCCCGGTATGTCTACGCCATAGGGACACGGCATGCAATAGGCACAAGCGGTGCAGAGAATAACGGGAATGCCCGCCATGCCGTCGGCGATTTTCTCAAGCAGGGCGTTCTCGGCATCGGTACACAGGTCGAGAGGCGAAAAAGTGTGCACGTTCTGTTCCAGGTGTTCCATCTGGTTCATGCCGCTCAAGGTGGTCAGAATGTTGGGATGCGATCCCACCCAACGGAAGGCCCACTCGGCCGGCAGGGCATCGGGACGCACGGCCCGCAGCTGGCTGGCATATTCATCGGACATATTAGCCAGAGAACCGCCGCGCAAGGGTTCCATCACCACGACCTGAATGCCTGCCTTCTCGAGTTTGTCGTAAAGATACTCGGCGTCGGCATCATGCTTCCTGCCGCTCTTGTTGAGCGATGCATGGCGCCAGTCCAAGAAATTCATCTGAATCTGCACGAAGTCCCAATGGTACTTGTCATTGTGGTCGATGAGCCAGTCAAACACCCTCACGTCGCCATGATAGGAGAAGCCCAGATGGCGTATGCGGCCCGCCTCACGCTCGCCAAGGAGGAAATCGAGCAAGCCGTTGTCGATGAAACGGCCGTTCAGGCTATCCATTCCGCCCTGCCCTATTCCGTGCAACAGGTAATAGTCGATGTAATCTACCCGCAGTTTCTCGAAGGAGCTCTCGTACATCTTCTTAGCCTCGTCAAGGGCCCAGAGGCTCTCGTTGTAGTTCGACATCTTGGTAGCCACATAGTATTTCTCGCGGGGATGGCGGCTCAAAGCGGCACCGGTGATGCCCTCGTTCAGGCCACCGCCATAGATCGGGGCGGTGTCGAAGTAGTTCACGCCATGGGCAATGGCGTAGTCCACCAGCTGGTTGACCAGCTCCTGGTTGTCACGGGGCAGGCGCATCATGCCGAAACCCAACAGCGACACCTGCTCGCCCGTGCCGCGCTGCACACGATAGGTCATGCGGACGGCCTGGTCGGGCGCCATTCCCGGGGATTGATGACTGCTGGTCGTGCCAGCCAACATGCTGAACGGCTCCAGGGCCGCCAACGCTGCTGCCGAGCCAGCGGTGATACCGATGCGGCGCAGGAATTCACGTCTGTTAATGTCCATAGCTGTAAAGGTTTAGGTTAAGTTTCCAACCGCAAATATACAAAAAAATTGAAACTACCAAAAGAATCCGTTGATATAGATGCTGGCCCCTAGAAAAACGTGAGGATGTGCCAGAATCCTGACACATCCTCAATTATTGTGCGTGTATTTGATAAAATACAGTTTCTTAACAGTACATCTTAGTTCTTTTTAGGTTTTAGGCTTTAGGCTTTAGGTTTTAGGGCCTAATGCCTAGTGCCTAAGGCCTAATGCCTAATGCCTAACGCCTAACACCTAATGCCTAGTGCCTAGTGCCTAATGCCTAATGCCTAATCAATAGGATTGTTCTCGGCAAAGATAGCCATGCGCTCGTCAAGGATCTTGTACTGGTGATCCTGGATGAACGAGGTGCACACGCGCAGGCCTTCCTGCCATGAGCCGGTAGTGGCCAGGCAGATGGCGCTCACGCCGTAGTACATCAACTCGCGTGCCAACTCACCGCTGGTCATCTTGCCGTAGCCGATGGTAAAGTAGAAGCCGTCGGCAATGGGCTTGTCACCGTCCATACCATAGACGATGCGGAAGCCGTGGCGGGTGAAGATTTCCTTGAGCTTGTGGGCGCGCTCACCATAGACGATGACGTCGTCACGGAAGTGATACTCACCGTTGCTGGCAGCGTCCATGATGGCTGCAAGCGCATACTGGGCGCTGTGGCTCGTACCCGATGACAGGGCATAGAGCGTGCGGGTGATGAACACCTTGCCGAAGGGCAGTCCGTCGTAGCGGGCCGACAAATCGGGATAGTGGCGGTTGAAGATGGCCGGGCTGATGCAAGTCATAGCGATGCGCTCGCCGGCATAGGAGAAGGCCTTGCTGCCACTGATGTGCATGATGTAGTTGTCGGTGTATTTGGCCACGCTGGGCTGGAAGGGCGGCTCAAAGGGCTTGCTGATGTCCAGACGGAAGTCCATGGCAAAGTAAGCCAGGTCCTCAAGCACGATAACGTCATACTTGGTGGCCAGCTCGCCGATGTCCTTCAATTCCTCGTCAGTCAGGCAAATCCAGGCAGGGTTGTTGGGGTTGCTGTAGATCAGGCAGCAAACGTCGCCCTTGGCCATATACTCCTCGAGCTTGGCGCGCAGCTTCTTGCCGCGGAACTCGTAGATGTCGAACGTCTCGTAAGGCACGTCCTGAATCTCCAGCTGGAGCTTCTGCACGGGGAAACCGGGGTCGATAAAGAGGGCCTTGTTTTTCTTCTTGTTGCTCTGGGTGATGGTGAGCAACGAAGCGAAGGTGCCCTGCATCGAGCCCACGGTGGGGATGCAGCACTCGGCGGGGATGTCGATGTCGATAAACGCCTTGATGAAACGCGATGTAGCCTCCTTGATCATGGGCTCACCGGGCAAGGCGGGATAGAGGCGGGCGCAACCGTTCTGCAGGGCCTTGATCTGTGCCTCGACACCGATCTTGGCAGCGGGCAGACCGGGAATACCCATCTCCATCTTGATGAACTCCTGGCCCGACTCGCGCTCGGCGCGTTCGGCGATGGCTTTCACCTCGCGGATGGTGGCGTTGGCATAGTCAATGATGCCGTACTCGTCAATCGCGCGATCGATGATCTCGCGGCTAATGGGTGTGGGCTTCATCGCTGGGCCTCCTTTCCGATGGCAAGTGCCTTGAGGTTAGCCTCGACCACGGCGTCGCCCTTGCGGCCAAAGACGCGGCGGATAGCGTTCTCCAGCTTGTCATACTCGATGCCGAGGGCCTTCTGGGCAGCACCCAGCAGGATCACGTTGGCCGAGCGGGGAATCTCGTTGTCCTTGGCCAGCTGCTCGATGTCGAGGGTGATGACATTCTTCACCTTGGCCAGGTCGGCCATCACGGTGTCCACCTCGGGATAGTTGGTGATATTGATAAAGGGCTTGCTCGAAGTGATGATCCAGCCCTCCTTGCTCAGGAAGGGCAGGTAACGCAGTGCCTCCATCGGCTCCATCGAGATGATGACATCGGCCGATCCCTTAGCGATGAGGTCGCTGTGGATGGGGTTACTGCTGATGCGCAGGTTGGACTGCACGTCACCGCCACGCTGCGACATGCCGTGAACCTCGGCTTGCTTGATATAAAGATTCTCGTGCATGGCAGCTTCGCCAATCACGGTGGCGATGGACAGGATACCTTGTCCGCCCACGCCGCAAAGGATGATATCAGTTTTCATTGCTTTGCCTCCTGTGCTTTCTTTTGTTTGAGATGACGTTGTAATGTTTGCATGCACTCGCGGCGCGGGATAATCACGCTGGTGCCGCGGTACTCGATCTCCTCACGCATCATCTGCGTGATCTCGGGCATATTCTTGGGCAGGGGAACTACCACACGCAGGTGCTCCTCGGGCAAGCCCAGGCCACGGCAGATGGCCTCGAACTTACCGGTACCGGCCGAGTCCTGACCGCCGGTCATACCGGTGGTGAGGTTGTCGCTGATGATGACGGTGATGTTGGCGTTCTCGTTGATGGCATCAAGCAGACCCGTCATACCCGAGTGGGTAAAGGTCGAGTCGCCGATGATGGCAACAGCGGGCCACTGGCCGGCATCGCTGGCACCCTTGGCCATAGTGATGCTGGCACCCATGTCAACACACGAGTGGATGGCCTTGAACGGCGGCATGAAGCCCAGGGTGTAGCAACCGATGTCGCCAAACACGCGGGCATTGGGATAATCCTTCAGCACCTCGTTCAGGGCAGTGTAAACGTCGCGGTGGCCGCAACCCTGGCACAATGCGGGGGGACGCGGAGCCACATCCTCGCAGCTGTCATAACCCTCGCGCACCTCAATACCCAGAGCGCTCTTGAGGGCGTCGGGGCTGAGCTCGCCCGTGCGGGGCAGTTCGCCCGTCAGACGGCCCTTGATAACGGCATTGCCGGGCATCACACCGCGGACGAGGTCCTCGACAAAGGGCTGACCCTCCTCAGCAATGAGGACGGCGTCACACTCCTCGGTCATGCGGCGGATGAGTTCCTTGGGCATGGGATACTGGCTGATCTTCAGCACGGGATAGGGGCAACCGTCGGGGTAGCACTCCATCAGGTAATTGTAAGCGATACCGGTAGCGATGACACCCATCGAGTGGTCGGGAGCGTCAACATACTTGTTGTACTCGCTCTTGACGGCACGCTCCTCAAGTTCGGCCTGCTGACCCGTCACCGTGATGTTGCGCTTGATGGCATTGCCGGGGAGCAATACCCAGTGGCTGGCCTTAGCGTCATAGTTCAATTCGTTCTCGGCACGCGGTGTCTCCTTCACCTCGACAACGGCACGGCTGTGGGCCATGCGGGTGGTCACGCGCATGAGCACGGGGAGGCAAACCTCCTCGCTCAGCTCGTAGGCCTTCTCCATCATGTCGTAGGCCTCCTGCTGAGTGCTGGGCTCCAGCGTGGGAATCATCGCAAACTTGCCGTAGAAGCGGCTGTCCTGCTCGTCCTGTGAGGAGTGCATCGAGGGGTCGTCGGCCACGAGGACCACCAGACCGCCGTTCACACCCGTCATGCCCGAGTTAACGAACGGGTCGGCGCACACGTTCAAGCCCACATGCTTCATGCAGACCAGGGCGCGCTTGCCCATGAAGGACATGCCGAGGGCAGCCTCCATAGCCGTCTTTTCGTTGGTACACCAGCGGCGATGAACGTTGCGTTCCACCGCTAACTTGGAATTCTGAATGTACTCCGTGATCTCGGTCGAGGGAGTACCTGGATAGGCATACACGCCACTCAGGCCCGCGTCAAGCGCACCCTGGGCGATAGCCTCATCACCTAAGAGTAACTTTCTCATTATTATAAGGTTTAACTAGTATTATCTCTCTTAAAAAATGTATTAGAAGTTTCTTTGAAGTCACAAAGTTACACATATAATCCTCACCCTACAAATTTTTTAAGCATTTTTGACCAAATAACCGAATTATCTCCCAGCCGTCAACGGTTTGTCGATTATTTTAATTACCTTTGCGCCTGAATTAAGGGAAACGACCATAAACCAAGGACTAACAACTTAAAACTAACAACTATAAAAATGATTAACCAGCAATTACTGAATCCTAAGAGTATTGTCGTCATTGGCGGCAGCAACAACGAGCAGAAGCCCGGTGGCGCTATCGTGCGCAACTTGAAGCAGGGCGGTTTCAAGGGTGACCTCTACGTCCTTAACCCCAAAGAGGACGTGGTGCAAGGCATCCAGGCCCATCACGACATGAAGGACCTGCCAAACGCCGACCTGGCCATCCTGGTGGTGGCAGCCAAGTACTGCCCCGAGTATGTCGACTACCTGACCGAGAATAAGGGCGTACGCGCGTTCATCATTATCAGTGCAGGCTTCGGCGAGGAGACCCACGAGGGTGCCCTGCTCGAGCAGCACATCCTGGACACTTGCGAGAAGTACGGTGCCGCGCTCATCGGCCCCAACTGCATCGGCTTGTTGACCACCAACCACCACAGCGTGTTCACGCTGCCCATCCCCGCCCTGAGCCCCAAGGGAGCCGACTTCATCAGCGGCTCGGGCGCTACCGCCGTGTTCATCATCGACTCGGGTGTGAGCAAGGGCCTGCAGTTCAACAGCGTGTGGTCGATCGGTAACGGCAAGCAGATCGGCATCGAGGACGTGCTGGAATACATGGACGAACACTTTGACCCCGAGCGCGACTCCAAGGTCAAGCTGCTCTATATCGAGAACATCTCTCACCCCGAGCGCCTGCTCAAGCACGCCCGCTCGCTCATCAGCAAGGGTTGCCGCATCGCCGCCGTCAAGTCGGGTTCGAGCGAGAGCGGTAGCCGTGCCGCATCGAGCCACACGGGTGCCATCGCATCGAGCGACACCGCCGTCGACGCCCTGTTCCGCAAGGCCGGCATCGTGCGCTGCTACTCGCGCGACCAGCTCACCACCATCGGCTGCGTGCTCACCCTGCCCGAGATGACCGGCAAGAACGTCGCCATCGTCACCCACGCCGGCGGCCCCGGTGTGATGCTGACCGACGCCCTCTCCAAGGGCGGCATGAACGTGCCCATGCTCGATGCCAAAATCGGCGAGGAACTCAAGGCACAGCTCTATCCCGGCTCATCGGTAGCCAACCCCATCGACTTCCTGGCAACGGGCACTCCCGAGCACCTGGGCATCTGCATCGACTTCTGCGAGAAGCGCTACGACAACGTGGACGCCATCGTGGTCATCTTCGGCACCCCGGGTCTGGTGCCCTGCGACGACGCCTACAACGTGCTGCATGAGAAGATGCTCACCTGCAAGAAACCCATCTTCCCCGTGCTGCCGTGCCTCAATATCGCCGGCCGCGAGGTGAAGGAGTTCATCGACAAGGGTCATGTAAACTTTGCCGACGAGGTGGCACTGGCCGAGGCGCTCATCCGCGTGAGCGACACGCCCAAGCCCGCCCCCACCGACAACCTGTGCCCCGAAGTTGACGTCAAGGCCGTGCGTGCCATCATCGACGGCATCAAGGAGGACGGCTACATCTCGCCCGACAACGTGCGCGCCCTGCTGCAGGCAGCCGCCATTCCCGTCGTGCCCGAGAAGGTTTCGGCCAACCGTGACGAGCTCGTTGCCGCAGCCCGCGAGATGGGCTATCCCATCGTTGTCAAGGTCGTTGGCCCCGTGCACAAGAGCGATGTGGGCGGCGTGACGCTCAACGTCAAGGACGACGCCCAGCTCGAGGCCGAGTTCGACCGCATGATGCAGATCCCCGACGCCACCGCCGTCATGATCCAGAAGATGATCAGCGGCACCGAGCTCTTCATCGGTGCCAAATACGAGAAGACCTTCGGCCACAACGTGCTGTGCGGCCTGGGAGGCATCTTCGTCGAGGTACTGAAGGACGTTCAGTTCGGTCTCGCACCCCTGTCACAGCCCGAGGCCGAGCGTATGGTACGCTCCCTCAAGGGTTACAAGATCATCCAGGGCACCCGCGGCAAGCAAGGTCTTGACGAGGCCACCTATGTGAAGATCATCTGCCGCCTCTCGACCATGCTCCACTACGCTCCCGAGATCAAGGAGATGGACATCAACCCGCTGCTGGCCGGTCCCGACCACGTCACCGCTGTTGACGCCCGCATCCGCCTCGAGAAGTAATATCACCACCAGGGCGGAGCCCTGGCCCACGAGACACCACCCCCGCTGCCAGCCCCGCAAGGCACTCGCGCCTGTCGTGTCCCGTGGGCCGGGGCTCCGCCCCGGTAAAAAGAAACCTGGTAAAAAGGAAAAGAGAATGCCCCTGAGCGAGAACAAGCAGCGCTGGCTGGCCGCCCACCCCGAGCTGGGGCGGCACCAATCGATGAAGCGGCGGCATGACCGCCACGACTACCAGTCGCCCTGCATCTACATGATCACGCTCGCCATCAAAGGACGGCGCCCGCTATTGGGCGCCGTTTGCAGTCCTGACGATAACCATTCCCAGCCCTGGTTCAATCCATCCCCCTTAGGAGAGCGCATCGCCGCCTGCTGGCGCGAGATACCCCGATTCTACCCCCAGGTCAGGCTGCTCACCCTGCGACTCATGCCAGATCACCTGCAGGCCACCGAACGGCTCCCGCGCCACCTGGGCCACGTGATCAACGGCTTCAAGGTCGGGTGCAACAGGGTCGCCAGGGAATTGTCCTTGTCCCCGCTCTGGGAAGAGGGCTACAACGACCGCATTCTGCAGGGCAAGAATCAACTTAATACCATGTTCAAGTACTTGGATGACAACCCGCGCCGCTTGTGGACCAAGCGCAATCATCCAGAGTTCTTCAAAACACGACAGGACATCACCATCGGCGACCAGAGTGTTACCGTCATGGGCAACCGCTTTCTGCTCGACAGCCCCAACAAGGTCGCCGTGAAGTGCCATCGCGACATGACCAAAGAGGAAAAAGAACACACCATCGCACGATTCCTGAAGATGGCCCAGCGCGGCGCTGTGCTCGTCTCGCCCCGCATCAGTCCCGGCGAAAAAGCCGTGATGGACATGATCCGAGCAGCAGGCTTTCCCTTCATCCAATTGCTTGAGAACGGCTTCTCGCCCATGTGGAAACCCGGTGGGGAGATGTTCAATGCCTGTGCCAGCGGCCAGGTGCTGCTTGTCGCCCCCTGGCCCTACCACAGCGACCACCACACCATCACCCGCGACCAGTGCAACCGCCTCAACGACCTGGCCGCCCTCATCTGCACGATGTGACCAGGGCAGAGCCCTGGCCCACGGGACACGACGACCGCAGCCAGCCTCTCAAGGCATCTTGTGCGCGACTCGTCCAGTGGATCGAGGCTCCGCCTCGGCAATAAAAAGGAAAAGTATTATTGTTGCCTTTTTTACATTAGAATAATGAGTATCTATCAAATCTATGTTTTTTAGTTGGCAACAATCTCTTTTTTTAAAAAAAAACGCAACAATTATTGCAAATATCAAATAAAGTGTATAACTTTGCGAATGCTTAACCTAACGATTTATTATCTATCCTGTGTTTACAATCCAAATTGTTAATGACAAGGAATTGATTTTAAACACCCTAATAAACTATAAACCCGAATATTATGAGTGAGGATTTTGAAGACGGAATGGAAGGGATGGACATATCCTTTGATGCCCCTAGTATCAAATGGGAATGGAACCCTGGTGCGTTATCTTACCGTGGAAACGTTTATGATGGTACACTTATAGTCACCGCCACAGGCGACGCCCAAGGGAGAGGACTAGTCGCAATCCAGGGAGACGGTCCTGAAGGGTTAATACCCGAGCGAAGGAGTCAAGATGGTGAGGATGAGGCTTCCTTGACTATCCACTGCCATCATTTCGACAAAGTTACAGTCAAGGCCTATATCCTATTTCGCGGTAATCCAGCGAGTGATATCACTACTGAATCCTATGAAGTGCCACCTTTAGTACGTACACCTGATCCAGATCCTCAGCCCGAGCCAAAACAAAAGCTTCCACCCCCCATCATTGAGTATGAAGTGATTAGCTCCGGAGTTATACGCATCACTGCTGATAACAAAGCCCATACCACGGACTATGTGATGTTAAGGGTCGGTGGTAGAGAAGAAACAGGTAGGCCCTATGCTTCCATTGAAGTCAGGGATAATCCCGGTACAAAAGTTACAGCTAGCGCCTTCCTTTATTCTAAAATAGATGGACGAATTAACCAGCTAAGTGATGAAAGCAAACTGGAGATAACAATCCCAGTTAAACGTCCGACACCCACGCCAAATCCCGAGCCCCAAAAATATAAGATTCTACCCCCTGACATTAAGTGGGATATTCAATCCAATGGCGTCCACGGCCGAATAACTATCATGGCCGAAGCCATAGACCGAATGGTAAAGTTGATTCTCTATAAGCCACATAGCTATAGTACCGCTGAACGATCTACCCTACTTGCACAAGAGGAACGGAAAGGAATAGCCCGAGTTATCGTTGATTACGGGATCAACGACTATGGTAAATATGTTGAAGCTATCGCCTACGTGGTTGATTCTAATCATGAACAACAGAGTGATAAAAAGCAAGTGAAGATAGATATCCCAATCCCTGCTAATAATCAACCCGAACCCGAAACACCTTGCGAACATATGGATGAGCACAACGAAGAATTTGAAGCCCTGCTGAACAAGATCAAAACCTGGTATTCAACAAACAGCAATAAGCCGTTGACGGCCGATGACCTCGAAAAAAGGTTTTCGAAAAAATACAAATCACCCAATCAGCGCATCACCGTCGAGGAATTGGAGCTGCTGAAGGGTTATCTGCCTAATCACAAAGAGTTCACCAGTCTGCTTGCTCCGACTGTTACCGTTCAGGTTCTGCAGTCGTTGATCGACAAGTCAACAGGCCTGCGGACACCCTCGTCATCGCTCATTTATATCGTGGGCATCAGCAAGGTGCAGCAGGCAAGGCTCAAAGCCCAAGGCATCGTCGATGTGGCGACCCTGCTGAACAGAGGCCGCACGCCCGACTCCCGCAAGGCCCTCGCCGGCAAGTTGGACCTCGACGTGAGGTTGATCAACTCATGGGTAAAGCAAGCCGACCTGTGGCGCGTGGAGAACATGACCACCGACCTGGCATACCTGCTCGTACTTGCCGGTGTGCGCAATATTGATGACCTGGCTCGCATCGACATCAAGAAAATCTCACCCATCCTGAAAGGGCTGTGTAGCGTACAGACAGATTTCTCCTACACCGAGGCCGATAAGACACGCCTTGAAACCATCATCGTAAAAGCCAATGAACTGGTCAAGTTCCAGAGTGCAACGACGTCGGTGAGCGAGGTGAACGTCCAGATTTCCAAGATACTGGACGAATTAAAGAATGAGAACATCAACACCAAGGACCTGAGCCAAGTCCTGCAAACAAGGCTGAAGAGAGCCATCGCCAAAACTGGCAGTCAAGACCTGGGCATACTCATCACTTATGACGAGGATCCTCCCTTCCACCTGTTTAAAGATGGCGGGTTCGAAATGAGTGCCGCTGAACTCGAGTTGCTCAACGGCAAGAACATCAAGCGTGGTCTCGACTTTTTGGATGACATCCAGTTCACACTGCCCCTGCCCCACCGCATCCAGGGACGCGTTGTGCACCGCAGCAAGGACAGCAAAGCTCAACCCACGCCAATGGCCGACGTCGAGATAGAAATCAGCGGTATCGTCAGTCCGTCGGACGACAAGAAGGAAGCCAGCGAGAACCCAAGCGGCATGACCGACGGCGACGGCAGGTTCATCATCGTGCTGCCCGACAAGTACAGCATGAAGGAGTCCATCACCATCACCGTGAAAGATGGAAGCTACAAGCAGCGTTTTGTGAGAAGCGCCTCGGACATCATCGCTGGTGTGGAAGCACAATCTGTCCTCAACATGTTCTACGAACTGGACAGCTTGGGCGATGAGGTAGACTATCTGATGGCTCAGTGCAACACACTCACCACTAAACTGGAAGCGCTCGCCAGCGAGAAGAGAGCCCTTGAGTCAATAAAAGGTGGACCCAAAGAACCTGGAGTCTGCACCCCAGGTCCTGAATCTGCCTCCATAGATTCTGCACCTGGCCCCCAAAAAACTACACCTGCAACTAAAGATTTAATTAAATTACCTTCAAAAAGAATTATTATTAATAGAGCTACCGAGGACGATGAAATCACAAAGCGCATCGCCGAGATAGAGCACTATATTGAAAAGTATACCCAATTGCTCGAGGGTACCACCGATGAGGGCATTGACTCGCCTGGATACAAGCCAGGGTATAGGAATGAGAAAGACAGGAAGATGGCCGAGTATGCGGCACTACAGAACAAGCTGTTTGACCGCTTGGCCCAAACAGGCAACAGGCCCCGCGACGCCAAAGAGGCCTTCGATCTGTTCCTGAACAACACGCATGACCTCTCGTCCAACATCAAGGGCGAGGGAGATGCCGGCGCCCTAGTGGTTATCGATGAGGTATTCAAGTCTCAGCTGGATGACCGTGAGACAGCCCTGCCGCGGGTTAAACTCATGGATAACGACGAGGAAGCCGTAAGACTGTCGACCGACACGGCTCCGTCAAGGATCTACAAATACAGCATGCTGCAGCGACTTGTTGAGCCTAATATCTCCAAAGGTGCAAGGGAATCGCTCGTCAATCCCGTCGACGTGATGGACTTCAGGAAAAGGATGTCGACAAACCCCGACCTCTACCAACAGGCATCATCGCTGGGTATGGGTTATATCCTGAACATGCACCAGGCGTGGGTTCCCAACGGCTTTGCCCTGGGCGAACTGCTGTACTCGCTTATCCTTGCACCGGGCGAGGAGCAACGGCTCATCGTCAGGGAGAACAAGCAGGCCTATACCATCTTAGACAAAGCCGAGGGTGCCGACACCGTATCCGAGGACTATCTCCTGTCGCAAGATGATGACACAACAGCTGCGTTCAACTACGCCGTCAACCAGTTTTCGGCGGGCAAATCGCAATATAACTACAGCGCCAAAACCGGCAGTGGTGGCGGCAGCTTCGGCTTTGGCGCCATTGGCGAGGGTCTCTCAGCGTTGTTTGGATTGTCGGGAGGGTACTCCAAGTCGAGCGGTTCAGGCTCGTCGTCGGCACAACAAAACAACAGCCACAATGAAGCCTCGTCGACAGCCCAGAGTTTCCAACACAGCATCAAGAGTGCTTCTAACAGGATCGCCCAAGCCAAGCGCATCAGCATGGAAATGGCGAGCAGCGAGACCAAACAATCGGTAGCCACCAAGATTATCGCCAACCACAACCACAGCCACGCCATGACCATCCAGTACTGGGAAGTCATGCGCCGTTACAAACTGGAAACCTGCATCGACGACGTGAACCTGGTGCTGTTTGTGCCGATGAAACTGTTGAAGTTCCTGCCCGATCAACAGGACTTATCTCTGACTGATTTTTTAAAAACCAAAACGTTCGAGCCAAGCGTCTTCAACAATCGCTATGACACCCTGCTACGCTACTACGACACCTTGTATTACAACATGCCTTACAAGTACCGTAGCGGAATGACACTGATCAAGCGCTTTGCCGCTTATCCCAACTGGGTTATGGAAAACATCCACGTGAACGAGGGCAACAAGAAAGTGACGCTCACGTTGAAGGGCAACTTCATGGAGTTTGACAGCTTCAGAGCCACGATTCACTTGACCAACGGCAAGGGCAATATCGCCGGCCACTGCTCGGTGAAGCGCTTGGCATCGATACAGAAGATGATTGAAGACAAGAAGATCCAGACCCAAAAGGATCTGTTGCAGATGATTGATGATTACAGGTCAACCCATTCCGACATTCCACTGGAAATCACCTTCACATTGCCAAGCAATGTCTCGATGACCGACTTGGTTTCTATCAGTATCAATCACTCGATCCAGCCTTTCAACTACACATTGTTCCTGGGCACTTTCATATCAAAAGACCAGAATGCTGATTTAAACCAATGGTCCAAAGCTCAGGCCGACGCGGTTCAGCGTTATGTACAAAAAGAGACGGACCTCTATAAGGATGATACCAAGAGTGAACATGACATCAAACAAATGCAACACTACTACCAGGGTCTGCCCGAGAATTTCATCGTCAACTATATCAAGAATGGTGCAACCCTGTCGGCCAGCCAGTTGAGCAATGCTGGGGATGTCGAAATCGATAACTACGACCTGAAGTTCAATGGTTCAGCCATGACCAATAGCTCAATCAGTTCTTTCAACCTCAATTATGCATTAACCATCAACATCACTCACTCCCTTCCCATCATGCGGTATAATGAGTTGATGCTCATGGAGGAAGCGCTGCACCATATCGTTTCCAATCCCATTCGCTACTCTCAAGCCGTATGGGCATCGCTCAGCGATGACGAACGTGTGATGATACTCGAGAAGTACACCATCGACATGAATTTTGACATCATCGATGATGTCAAAGACCCGTCAGAGAGGAATGAGGATTTGATTCCGCTGCTCAACTGCGTGAACGTCAAGAACCTGATGGGCTTCTACGGCAACTGCATGATTTTGCCGTTCACATTCCCCCAGCGCCTGGCCAAGAAGTTAGGCAAGACCGCTGCCGACATTCAACAGTCCTTGTACCGTTATCACACCAATAACTTCAGGGTACCCACGACAACCATCTCGTTGCCCACCCAGGGCATGATTGGTGAGGCAGTGCTGGGTGAGACCAACGTGAGCGAAGAGATCGACATCACCCGTTTCTGGAACTGGCAGGACTCTCCCATCGACAAGATGACGCTCGACAGCAATTACTTTGACAGTACCGACTACCTGAAGGACAAACAAACACCTAGCATCTCATCCTTGAACTTACAAGATGCTGATGAGCCCACTGCGGTACAGGTGCCCGATCTCATCAACAAACTCGTTTCAAAACAGACTCCGCAATTTACGGACTTAACCGGCCTCAAGGAGCTTAAGGAAATCCTGAACAAGGGTACCGAAAGCGCCTCTGAAGGACGGAACAAAGTCATCGAGACTTCTAATGACATCGCCAAGGCTGCCATGAACGCATTAATAGAGAAAGCGAAGATAGACAATAAAATCGCTACAGATGATGCGAACAACAACACCGAGGGCGGAAAAAAGCCCAACGGTGATGGAAAGCCCGACGGAAATGGAAAGCCCGACGGAAATGGAAAGCCCGACGGAAATGGAAAGCCCGGCAAAGGCGATTCTGACGGCGACGGTGACGATGAAAGCGGTCCAGGCGAGAGTGGCGCCCCACCAGGCAATGATGGAACCGCCCCTCCTGCTGGTGGCGGTTCCACACCCCCAGCCGACGACACGCCGCCCGTAATACCTCAGCAACCTGACCTTACTGATGGTGACGGAGGGGAGCAAAATGAATCTGCCCAACCGCCAGCCTTTACCAGCAGAGTCAACAGTATGGCTGAAGCGATATGCTCTTCGGCAAAAACTCTCGCCTTGTTTAACGGTGAATACGGATATGACGAGGAAGCTCTTCCCTACGTGACCCACGAGGGTGGCCCCAGGGGAGCAGAGTACTATGCCGCTGCCATCAAGTATGACGGCAAAGACATCTATTTCTTGACAGTCAATCCGTATCTGGACTCAGACAAACAATGGGAGGGCCATAAAGATTCCCGCGGCCAATTCTACCTCTGCCGTAGCACGAACATGCTCGGTAACAGAATGGACAATGGCCCTCAAGTCGGTGAGAGTTACCTGAATAAAATACTCGAGGTGTTGGGTAATTCCAATGAACCTGCTAACCTGTATCGGTTTGCATGGAAATGTAACATCTTTGTTGGTGACGCCATGCTCCTTGCTTGCTATAACTATGCCTTGCAGCATAACAGGGAAATGACGATGGATGACCTGAATAGGAAGTTTGTTAAGTTCGGTCTGATGAGGAATGTCGCCAACAAGGAGACGAATCCCAAAGGGTTCATTCCACGTTATATGAATGCCTCAAATTGGCCATCGACTTTAAAACCAGCCAATGGCCTGACCGAAGCCATCGAGTCGTTTGACCAGAGGGGAAACATCAAGCCCGGTGCTATCGCCGCCTTCTTTACCAATAACAACGGTGCACCCGATCATGCTGAGCATCTTGAAATCGTTACCGAGATCAAGATGGTTTCCGATGAAGAATTTGAAATGAGAAGTATAGGTTCGCACTGGAACGGTGCTTACGTGGGCCTGTATTCTCTTAAAAATGTTGACAACAGGATACAGGAAGTCAACAAACACGACCGATTCATTGTATTCTATAACATCAACGAGCAATTCTTTGAAGCGATTATTAACAGTTAATCTACTATAATTTATGTCAGAATTAAATGAAATAATTGACAAACTGCTTGAGAAGGAGTTATCAGACGATATGCAGAAGGTCAAGTTGCAAATTCTCAAGAGGATAGCCAACGAGTCGGATGTGAAGCCATCGCGGATCCCGGCGCCGATGAACATCACCGAGGTTGGCGGCTACATCAATCTGTTGAGGAAGCTTGAAAAAGAGCAACAGCAACAAAATGCAGCATACACACGTATGCTGGAACAGACATTGACATCGATATTAGGTCTCCCCGTGCAACCGCCGACAGGATGAGCCCCAGTCAGGTGAAAGCCTGCCCCGTAGTCTAAACCGGCTTACAATCGGCCAACCACGGCATGCTCTCTAGGAATTCTTTATATGGGCAACTCCGTATGAAGTTGGAAACAATACATCCTGGACAAAAAAACCAATGGCGGTGTTATAGGATTGTGAGACTTCGTCTCGGCTTGCAGCGCTACGGCGTTGTGGGTAACGGACAGCATGACCAAGTGCTTATTGTTCATGGCCAAACCTATAGTTGAGATCAATTTCTCAGTAATTCGTGTAAAAGCGAGCTATAGAAAGGGGTTAAAACAGACTGCAACTATTCATTAGTATCGAGGCTGCCTAAGCGCACGGGAGACCTTTTTAAATCATCATCCCATTACATGCGGACGAGGACTGTCTGAGAACAATCAGGGCAGCCCTCGTCCACGTTATTATCCCTCTATAGCAACTGCAAGAAAACGCATGCGCAGCTTTTTGCCCTTGACACTCCCCATCCGCAGCATTATCTTTGCAAAATAATCACCAACCGGCAATACCATACCATGATACTGCAATATCCCTCCCTGAACACCCCTCCCCAACGGCCGACCGTACCGTCAAAGTATTGCGAGCCGATGGCTCGCACCGCAAGAAATCACCTATCTCCCTATAAATCACTATATTATTGGTAAAATTAACAGTATTTTAACATTCCCCCCTGATAAAAATGACGACTCGGAGCGGTCGCCAAACTGTTAAATATCTCTAAATAATGTAAAATAACGGCCATTTTCCGCCTTTCTCAAGCCTAAAACGAGGAAAAGTTTTGGCCAGGTCGGTTGAAAGCAGTACCTTTGCGCGCCGATTATATCCAAAGTAATAGCCCATTAGGGCAATGTCATGCGGGATTTGGCCGTCCTGCAAGGCGTTGCTTGGGTGATTAACTAACTATTAATTAGGAATTTATAAAGTGGATACTTTAAGTTACAAAACCATTTCGGCCAACGCCGAAACCGTACAGAAGGAATGGGTGGTAGTGGATGCTACCGACCAGATCCTGGGCCGTTTGTGCTCCAAGGTGGCTAAGTTGCTGCGCGGCAAGTACAAACCCAACTACACTCCCCACGTTGATTGTGGCGACAATGTGATCATCATCAATGCCGACAAGTGCAAGATGACCGGCAAGAAGTGGACCGAGCACCAGTACGTACGCTACACTGGCTATCCTGGTGGTCAGCGCTTCTCGACCCCTGCTCAGTTGCAAGCTAAGAGTGAGAAGAAGAAAGACCTGCGCAAGGGTATGCACCCCCTGTACCTGCAGGTGATCAAGGGCATGCTTCCCAAGAACCGCCTGGGCGCCAAGCTGTTGAAGAACGTTCACGTTTACAACGGTCCTGAGCATCCCCACGAGGCCCAGCAGCCCAAAGTTATTGACATCAACAAACTCAATTAAGAAGTATGGAACAGATTAATGCAGTAGGTCGCCGCAAAGCCGCTATCGCTCGCGTATATGTGAATGAAGGTAATGGCGAAATCACAGTGAACAAACGCCCGTTGGCAGACTACTTCCCCAACCCCATCCTGCAATACATCGTTAAGCAGCCGCTTACCACGCTGGATGTTGCCGAGAAGTATGACATCAAGGTTAACCTCGTTGGTGGAGGTTACAAAGGTCAGGCCGAGGCTCTGCGTCTGGCTATCGCCCGCGCCCTGGTAAAGATCAACCCCGAGGACAAGAGTGCCCTGCGCAAGGAGGGCTTCATGACCCGCGACCCGCGTGCTGTCGAGCGCAAGAAGCCCGGTCAGCCCAAGGCCCGCAAGAGATTCCAGTTCAGCAAGCGCTAATCGCCGCATGACGACGTCCCGCGGCCCCGCGCCGTGGACGATGCTTGCTCTACCTTATATAATAGCAACCGTCGCACGTGTTGGGACAAGGCTATTGAAGAGTTTAGTATCCAAATCGCATAGACTCACACTGGGAACTGCGGTGGCTACTATGCGATTGATTTAGTCGAACGTAAACATTTATTTAAAAAACAAACAAAACAATGCAAACACCTAAATTTGACCAGTTGCTGGAGGCTACTTGCCACTTTGGTCACCTGAAACGCAAATGGAACCCCGCTATGGCGCCCTACATCTTCATGGAGCGTAACGGTATCCACAT
>JAEEGH010011988.1_pt1 | contig 19568 bp, 17 predicted proteins | sample 9134181 | NCBI WGS metagenome assembly JAEEGH01 (sample SAMN16246544, study PRJNA631951) | gut metagenome | biome: gut microbiome; feature: rumen; material: DP-attached | host: Bos | place: Iran: Karaj | collected 2018-10 | reverse complement strand
TTTTCCATCAAGATACTCTTGCGATACCATCGCCCTAAATTCAGCAGACAATTTTGATTTAGACATAAAAAATCCCCCTTAAGTAGATTTGGTTATTTACCTTGTCTACTTAAGGGGGATCATATCAGAGCTAGTCCTTTTTACATTTGCATATTAAGCCTTAGAATCTAAGAATGTATTGATTTCTTCTACAAGATCATCAGCATCGATTCCATGAACCATAGCTGCCTCCTCGATTGTCTCCATCTGAGATGATGGGCATCCAAGGCAGTGCATACCGATATTAAGTAAAATAGGAGCTACATCAGCATCAATCTGAAGAAGCTCACCAATCATAGTTGCTTTTGAAACTCTTGCCATTTTTAGTACTCCTTCCTACATTTTAATCATCTTTCCGATGATAACATGTTCCAATTTTTTTATCAACTTTCTTTTTGTGTACACAATTCTACCTTTCGTTAGCACGAATCAACAGTGATTAGTCTCATCTAACCCCTCAACCCCTTGATTTTATTGGTATTTTTAAAAATACAATTTTGTTCTTGCTTTAGACACAATTTCGTTGTATGATTGATTCATAAACTGAAATTGATAATTTTATATCAATAAGATTTAAGGAGGATTTTAATTATGGCATATGTAATTTCTGATTCATGCGTTTCATGTGGTACATGTGAGCCTGAGTGTCCAGTAGGAGCTATCGCACAGGGCGATTCACAGTTCAACATTGATGCTGATGCTTGTGTTGAGTGTGGTACATGCGCAGGTGTTTGCCCAACAGGTGCTATTTCACAGGGCTAATTAAAGCAAATAAAAAAGAGTTGGCATTTTGCCAACTCTTTTTTTGTTTGCCACGACGTACCCATTTGTATCATATATGTTTTTCTTTACTCATCATGATTAGCATATTGGCTTCTATCTCTATTAGCAAAACGAGTGTACTCAGGAAGCCAAGTTAACTCAATTGTTCCAATAGGACCATTACGCTGTTTAGCTACAATAATTTCAGATACGCCTTTAAGTTCTGTATCATGGTTATAGTAATCATCACGATAAATGAACATAACCACATCGGCATCCTGCTCGATAGCTCCAGATTCACGCAAGTCAGACATCATAGGTCTGTGATCTGGTCTTTGCTCTACAGCACGGGATAACTGAGAAAGAGCGATGACCGGAACATTTAATTCACGGGCCAGAGCCTTCAATGAACGTGAAATTTCTGAAATCTCCTGCTGTCTACTCTCCGACTTTCCGCTACCAGTCATCAACTGTAAGTAGTCGATGATTATGATATTCAAGCCCATCTCCATCTTAAATTTTCGACATTTGCTTCTCATCTGACTAATTGAAATACCTGGAGTATCATCAATTATTAGTTTTGAATTTCCGATTTTTCCTGCGCCCTCTACAAGATTTTCCCAATCAGCTTCTTGTAGATTACCTGTACGGAGCTTTTGGGCATCTACTCTAGATTCTAGAGCAAATAAACGGTTAACCAACTGCTCCTTCGACATTTCCAATGAAAATACTGCCGCACAAAGATGTTCATGTATAGTAATATGCTGCGCCAAGTTCAAAACAAAGGCTGTTTTACCCATTGAAGGACGTGCAGCTATAAGAATTAAATCCGACGGCTGTAAACCAGCTGTCTGTCTATCAAGATCAATAAATCCAGTCGGTATACCGGTTACTGTTCCTTTCTGCTTTGATGCCTGCTCAATTTTGGCGATAGCATTCATAACTACTTGTTTAATTGGAACATAATCTGTCTCACCTCTATTCTGAACCAAGGAGAAAATATCTTTTTCAGTCTGATTCAAAATAGTATCAACATCCTCAGTGCCCTCAAAACACATATTTTCAATGTTTTGGTTTACTTTTATGATGTTTCTAAGTAATGCCTTATCCTTAACAATATTTGCATAGTTTTTCGCATTTACCGACGATGGAACCGCAAGGATTATCTCCTGAATAAACTCAAGGGATGCCACTTCTGGTGCTACTCCCTTTTCCTTTAACTTATTTTGTAGAGTTATTTCATCAACAGGTTGTCCTGCATTATATAATTCAACAATTGATTCAAAGAGAATTCCATACTGCTGATGATAGAAATCATCTTTTAAAAGAATCTCTGAGCACTCAACAATAGCATCCCTATCCATAATCATAGAACCAATTACAGACTGCTCTGCTTCTATGGAGTTGGGCATTTGTCTACGTATTACGTCTTCCATTATTAATTACTTTCCTTCTGAAACGTGTACTCTAAGTGTTGCTGTAACCTTTGGATGAAGCTTAACTTTTACTTCATATGTTCCAAGTGCTCTAATTGGGTCCTCAAGAACAATTTTCTTTTTATCAATTTCTTTTCCATACTGCTTCTTAGCAGCTTCTGCTATTTCTTTAGTTGAAACTGAGCCAAATGTTCTTCCGCCTTCGCCAGTCTTTATTGTTGTTTCTACTTTCCAAGCCTCAATTTCCTTACCAAAAGCAACTGCCGCCTCGTATGTTTCTTGAGCAACCTTCTCATCGTGTTTATTTTGCAATTTTAGGTCATTAAGAGCTGCATTTGTCGCCTCTACTCCTAACTTTTTCTTGAACAACATATTTCTTGCGTAGCCTTCACTTACTTCAACTACCTCTCCCTTTTTTCCAAGGGACTTAACATCTGCAAGTAAAATTACTTTCATAATTTAATTTCTCCTTCTTCAAGCATTTTATCTATAGTCTCTTCTAGGTCAGCTCTAACCTCTTCAAGTGTGCTATTTTGAACCTGGGCACCAGCAATATTAATATGGCCGCCGCCTCCTAATCGAGCCATTATGCTCTGAACATCAATTTCATCAATAGATCTTGAACTTATATATACCTTGTCCATGTACTTTGTAAGAACAAAGGAAGCTTTGATTCCTACAATATTTAGTAACTCATTAGCAGCCTGTGCTCCTACTACAGTTGGCGACTCAAGATTTCCATCTGGCTCACACTCTGAAATAGCAAATGCACCTCGATATGTTGTTGCATTTCTAACCACTTCCGCACGAGCTTTATATGTCTCCATATTCTCTCGAAGCATTTTTCTTACACGTGTAACTTCCGCTCCATTTCTTCTAAGGAAAGCGGCTGCTTCAAATGTACGTACACCTGTTTTTGTCATAAAGTTGTTAGTATCTATTAAAATACCTGCATAAATACAATCAGCTTCTGTTGGATTAATATTAATCTTGTCTGCAAAATATTGTAAAACTTCTGCAATCATCTCACTAGCAGATGATGCGTATGGCTCTATATATGAAAGAATTGGATTTTCAATTACTTCCTCAACCTGCCTATGATGATCAATTACTACAACATTTTTATTTTTATACAAAAGTCCAGGGCACTCAACGTAGCTTGGTCTATTTGTATCTACAACCATAATTAAAGTTCTGTCGTTACAGAGATTTAGCGCTTGCTCACTTGTTATGAACATATCATCAGGATACTCACTCTTTTCTGTAAAGCTCTCAACAACTGGTCGCATTGAACTTGTAATTGTGTCAATTACAATATTAACAGGCTTTCCTATTTCTCTTCCGGCACAGTAAACCCCCACTGATGCGCCAAGACAATCTGCATCTGACATATTGTGCCCCATTACAATAATCCTATCACGCGTCTCCATAAGTTCTCGGAGTGCTTGTGCTTTAACTCTTGCTTTTACTCTAGTGGTTCGCTCAACTTCCTTACCATGTGTTCCATAATAGGAAACCTTCTGACCGTTCTTTACAACAACCTGGCACCCACCTCGAGCCAAGGCTAAATCAATAGCTACGTGAGCATATTCTGCTTTTTGGATGTAACTATCACTACCTAAACCTATACCAATACTTACAGTAATATCCTTGTCATTTCCCATCTTTATTCCGGTGATATCTTCCACTAATGAGAATTTATCATTCTCGAACATCTCTAGATATTTATGCTGGAATACAATAAGATATTTGTCCTTTTCAAGACGTCGAACTATTGCCTCTGCCTCTCCAAAATACTTGTTAATTTTTCTATCTAGTAATGCTAAAAGCATTGAACGCTTAGCATTTTCTACTTGGTCAAAAACTTCATCATAATTATCAACATATAACAAGGCCATAACCATTGCTTGATCGTCAATTTTTGCCTTTGTAGCTTGAATATCTGTCTCATCAAACAGGATTATTGCAACCAAGCCATCTGCCTGCTCATCCATACCTGCAACTAAGTTACCTCCAGCAAGTGGTTCAGTAACATCTAAGCGCTGGAGACAAGCTAAATATTTTCGCTCATTATACTCAATATGAATATCAAAGCTATCGTCCTTAGAATTCTCTATTCCTTCACGAGTGATTTCTGGAAAAAGGCTAGTAATTGACTTGTTGTAGCTCTTGTTCTTTTCCACAAGACTACAGAACTGCTCATTCATCCATATAATTTTGCCAGTAGAATCTAATAACACATATGGCAATCTAAAGTTCTTTATAAGTTCTTTTTGTACTGTTCCATAATGTACAGCATATTCAATTATGGTATTTCTAAAGGATTTTAGATTGGCTTTGTAATAGATTAGGCAAAGAATGCCATAAATAAATACAAAGATAGTCATTATACCTGCTATCTTTTTGTCTACAAAGCTCACTGCGACACAGCCTATTAAGAAAATAATAAGCATGTAAAGAGGGAATCTTAAATATCGTTTTAAACGATTCCTATATTTTAATGCTTCCATAATTAATCAATTCTCCCAAAATATAATTCTTCCCATTCTGTGTCATTATATCATAATTCTTATATGATAGAAAAATTTATTAGCTAAGCTAGCACATCTGCCTAATTTTCCATCCTTCATTTTGTACAATTTTATCTTCAGTCGTTAAAATACCGAAACCTTAAAGTCAATTTTGGTTATTATAACATTGTTCACAGTTTCTTCATTTTTTATAATTTTTATTAGTTAGAGGGGTAACCCAAATTTTTAAAAGAGAGGATATTTTATTATGGCAGACATTCAATTAAAAGACATTAATAAGAAATACCCTAACGGTTTCCATGCTGTAAAGGATTTCAATCTTGACATTAAGGATCAGGAGTTCATCATTTTCGTTGGTCCATCTGGTTGCGGAAAGTCAACAACTCTTCGTATGATTGCTGGTCTTGAGGAGATTTCTTCAGGAGATCTTCTTATCGATGGTAAGCGTATGAATGATGTTGAGCCAAAGGACAGAGATATCGCGATGGTATTCCAGAACTACGCTCTTTATCCACATATGACAGTTTATGATAATATGGCTTTTGGACTTAAGCTTAGAAAAGTTCCAAAGGATGAAATTGATAAAAAGGTTCGTGAAGCTGCAAAGATTCTTGATCTTGAGAAGCTTCTTGATAGAAAGCCAAAGGCTCTTTCAGGTGGTCAGAGACAGCGTGTTGCTATGGGTCGTGCAATCGTTCGTAATCCTAAGGTATTCCTTATGGATGAGCCTCTTTCAAACCTTGATGCAAAGCTTCGTGTTCAGATGAGAACTGAGATTTCAAAGCTTCATGATTCACTTGGTGCTACTATGATTTATGTAACTCACGATCAGACAGAGGCTATGACACTTGGTACTAGAATCGTAGTTATGAAGGACGGTGTTGTTCAACAGATTGATACACCAGCAAACCTTTATCAGAAGCCATGCAACCTCTTCGTTGCTGGATTCATTGGTTCTCCACAGATGAACTTCCTTGATGGAAAGCTTAATGCTGATTGCACATCTATTCAAGTAAATGGTGCAAGCCTTCAGATTCCTCCTGCAAAGGTTAAGGCTCTTGCAGATGGTGGTTATGCAAACAAGGAAGTTATCCTTGGTATCCGTCCAGAAGACATTCATGATTCACAAATCTTTATTGATACAGCATCTAATGCCGTTATCGAGGCTAAGATTTCTGTATACGAACTTCTTGGTGCTGAAGTTTACTTATACTTTGATTATGCTGGTACACAGGTTACAGCTAGAGTTGATCCTCGTACAACAGCTAGAGGTGGCGACACTGTTAAGTTCGCTTTCGATATGGAGAAGGCTCACTTCTTTGACAAGGATACAGAGCTTACAATTGCTAACTAATAACCAGGATGATATAAATGTAAATTATCTTTTGCTTAGCAAATATATGTAATATAATTAGAGGTATCTTTTGAAAGGTACCTCTATTTTTATGGATTTTAATGAGAAGAAAGCAAAATTACTTGAACAACTAAATAAAGCCACGGGAATTAGTTTTGATATTAAAGACTCAGATTTATCTGATGAAGAAACATTGAATAAATTAAAAGAGCTTATCGTTCATTTTAATGTAATTGATTCTAAGACAGGATTATTTAGACTCTATCTTCAAAATGAAATCGCATATTCTGATGTACTTGCTTCACTTCATAGATTCCACATTGATGAAGAATGTATTCGACAAATTTTTTATTTAGAGAGTCAACAAGACTATAGCAAAGAGGCTGTTTCTCTCTTAAAGAGCTTATTACCTGATGCAAAAGATGTTGTAGTTGAAATAGACACTAAACATATTGTACTGATCATTAAGATTCCTGATGCTCTATCTCCTGAAGATATGATGCAGGCTGCCAGCTCTTATTTGGATATGTTAGAGACAGAAGCATTCACCTCTTTCAAACTAAGCTACTGTAGCCCGGTTAATACATTTAAAGAATTACCTTCCGCTTACAAGGATTCCATTCTTGCTATGCAAATTGGCAATACCTTTAATAACAATGGACGAGTTTATAGCTACGATGATCTAGGGTTAGGGCGTTTATTATATAGTATTCCACTTACCGAAGTTGAATCATATTTAAACAAGCATGTAAATATTAACCTTTTAGAGCAAATTGACGAGGAAACTTTAAACTTAATAGATGCATTTTTTGAGAATGATTTATCTCTTGCTGAAACTAGTCGTAAAATGTTCATTCATCGCAATACTCTAATCTATCGCCTAGATAAATTTGCAGATTTAACAGGTTATGACGTACGAAAATTCTCAGATGCCATCACCGTTAAGATTTCGCTTATGCTTTATAACTATATGAGAACACAAAAATAGGAGCCTTAATGGCTCCTATTTCAGATGCTTCTTACGCTATTCTCTTTGCGCCATCGCCTATTTCTACTACGTAGAACTCAGCGTCTAAATCATATTTTTCTTTATAAGCTTTGCCTACAATTTCTTTAAAGTTCTCTACAGCATCATTTTCTACGATAGCAACTGTGCAACCACCGAAACCACCACCTGTTATACGAGCACCAATAACTCCAGGAACAGACCATTCTGTCTCTACAAGGAAATCCACCTCTTCACAGGATACCTCGTAGTCATCTCGAAGTGAAACATGACTTGCATTCATAAGTTCACCAAACTTCTTAATGTCATTATTATTAAGGGCTTCTACAGCTGTTATAGTACGCTGATTCTCTGCAACAGCGTGTTTCGCTCTGCGATAGCAAATCTCATCCTTAATTGCAAAACCGTACTTTTCAAACTCTTCGTTTGTAAGTTCTCCTAAACTATTAATTCCACAAACTGTTTGCAAATCAGCTAGAGCCTGTGCTGATTCATTTCTTCTATCATTATATGCACTATCTACCAACGAGTGCTTAACCTTTGAATTTGTGATAACAATCTTGGCATTTGGCAACTTTACGCTAGCATATTTGTAGGATAAATCTGCACAATCAAGGAAAATGGCGTGGTCTTTTTGTCCCATTGCTACCGCAAATTGGTCCATTATACCGCAGTTACATCCATTAAAGTTGTTCTCTGCGTACTGTCCAATTAAAGCAAGCTCGGTCATTGACTTACCTAAATCAAACATATCAGTTAAAACAGTGCCTGTTAGAACCTCAAGAGATGCTGATGAAGAAAGTCCAGAGCCGTTGGGAATATTGCCCCATACACACATCTCAAATCCTGATTTAATTTCTGCCCCTTTTTCGATTAAAGCCCAAACTACACCAAGAGGATAATTTGCCCAATGATATTCATCCTTATTTGTAAGTTCATCAAGGCTACTTTCAACAACACCTACGCGTTCAATATTAGCAGAATACAATTTAATAGCTCTATCATCGCGTTTTCTAGCAACTGCGAATGTTCCAATTGTTAGGGCACATGGAAAAACATGTCCACCGTTATAATCTGTATGCTCTCCAATAAGATTTACTCGTCCTGGAGCAAAATATGAACGAATATCACCGCCCTGCCCAAATTTCTCTTCAAATAGATTCTTTAATTCTTTTATATCCATTTAATCCTCCTAAAATGCTGCTATCAATAATAGTCTTTCGCAATTATAGACTTCTATGTTCTATAAATATCTCTTTTATTATACTTCTCCATTGCACTAAGCAATTTCTCTGAAGGGTTGAATATTACCTTGAAATCGTCCCCTTTTGCCTCGCTATGAGCCACTAAGATGTAATCTTTTTGCTCCTCATCATGTGCTGAGCAGTCGTATGTCTTAAGCTTAACATGGTCGAATTTAAGTGATTCATTAGTGCCTATAGCTGCCACAAGTCTTATCTCAGATGATTCAACTGCAACCACCTTTTTTCTTCTTGAATTATCAATTATTTTAGCAATTTCAAGGCTACCATTTGTATAGTCATATTCATACTCAATGTTCTTATTCGTATATAAGATTATCGTATAAATGCCAAAGGCAATAAGCAAAATCGCTGATATTATTATTAAAATCCCTCTTGCTAATGAAATTGTAGAATATAAAAGAATAATAGTAATTGCAATAGATGCTATTTTCTTTGATTTTTCCTGTGAGGATTCCTTTACCTTTACTGCTTCCTCAACGAATGTGTCATTAGTCTCAAACATAATATTACCCTCCATAAAACAATTGTCGACTGCAAGCCAGTCGACAATTATTATAGCTTAAATTCCCCTAAAACTAAAGGAAATCTGCATATCTTTGCTGTTGTCCAACATGAATTCTGGATGTGTTTTTGCTCCCCAGGTATCATCTCCTGCAACACCCATTTGTTCGCCTATTCTCACAAAAGTATAATGGATAGGAGGGAGCTCTGTTGAGTGCATTGCTTCTTCTATTTCATGCACGGAATATGGGAGGGCTGAAAAACTATGCTTCTCTGTTATAAACATCACTCCATCCCCCTTATTATCTGTGAGTGCTGCATATCTGACTTCTTGATGATTTCCACATTCTTGTGGCACTAGATATTTAGCCATGTTATCCGCCACTTTATTCTTGAAAACACCTACTTTCGCATGATCTCTATCATTATATGTCTCCTGAGGTCCTTTTCCGTACCACTCAAGATTACACAAATCACTATCCAAGGTAAACACCATTGAAAATTCTGGAAGTTCACCGATTTCATCAGATTTTTCTAGCTTACATGTAATGTCCACAAAACCATCACTATGTACTACATATTCTACAGTACATTTTCCATGTGGCTTTGTTGGTAGATGATAAGTATATATAACCTTTACTTGATTCTCACTAACATCTATTGTTGGCTGTTCATATACTTGGTCATCCATTATAAAGGTTGATAGATACTTACTTGCCAATTTCCATTGTCCAGCTCTAAATTGAAGCTGATTTGCTATGTCGTTTTCAGTCAGTGGTCTCCAGAAATTAGGGAGAACAACTCTTTTTAGAAGCTCTTTTCCATGATATTTGTAGGATGTTAGTCCTTTTTGCCCTACAAACAACACTTCAAAGTCATCTCCCTTAATCCCTAAATTATGAAAACCTTGGGTAACTTTTAATCGCTGTTCTGGCATTTTTTCTACTGAAAATCTACCTACGGTAGTCTGCCCATATGCAACTTCATGTCCCTTACTCGCCCACATTGTATCCTCTGCAAGAACAAAAGATAGGGTTATTACATATTCACTACCTTTTGGCAACTCTAACTCTAGCGGATAATCAACGCTTTCTAAAGGCGGGCAATCAATTTTTATTAACTCTTCTGCAACTAGCTCTCCAATTTTTTCAACTGATAAAACTGCATCGTACTCATTTGTATTTGTAAATAGATTTCTATTTTCTATATGAGCCACACCATTTTCAATAGTTATCTTGATATTCTGATAATCGTATTTTACCTCTTGCATCTTTGGACTAGGTAATCTGTCCTTACTATAACAAATTCCATCTCCCGAGAAGCTGCCATCATTTGGCCTATCATCAAAATCCCCACCATAACCTTCGAACTCTACTCCATAACAATCACGAGTGGATATTGCTTGATCTATATAATCCCAGATAAAGCCTCCCTGAAATAGAGATTCCTCGTATGCTAGTTCAGTGTATTTTGACATTGCACCACATGAATTTCCCATTGCATGCATATACTCACAATTAATGTACGGTTTTTCCCGATGCTCTGATAGCCACTTACGAATATTCTTTACTGGCTCATACATTGTTGACTCCATATCAGATAAATCAACTCGTCTATCCTGAAATACCCCTTCATAATGCACTAATCTAGTCTTATCCCACTCATGGAATTTGTCCTGCATTTTCTTAAGATTTGTACCGCCATAGCTTTCATTACCTAAAGACCAAATCAAAATACATGGATGATTTTTATCTCGCTCAAACATGTTATGGGCTCTATCTATGACATTTTCTGTATACTCAGGCCTATCTCCTGGAACCGCATAGCTATCATCTCTTAACTTTGAAATCTTAATTGGAATCTGCCATGTTCCATGGGTCTCAAGATTCGTTTCATCTATAACATACAGGCCAATAATATCGCACAAACGATAAAATACTGTTTGATTTGGATAATGACTCGTTCTTATGGCATTTATATTATTTTGTTTTATTGTGATAATATCTTTCAGTATTTCCTCTTCAGATAAAACGCGACCTGTAGATGACGAAAATTCATGCCTATTAACGCCCTTAAATACAATACGTTTGCCATTAATATGCATCATATTGTTTTTCATTTCAAAACGTCTAAAACCGACCTTTTCTTTTATTACTTCTGAAAGTCGTCCTGTCTCTCCAAATACATTTAATTGTAAATCGAACAAATATGGGCTTTCGGCACTCCATAACTCAGGCTCTCTAACATGAAGCTCCATATGGTTTTTACCATTCTTTATATTAACTTTGCTAATAAGATCTTCATCATCATCTGATAAGGTAAGTTGAACCATACCATCTCCGATGACATCCATATCTACAACCAATGTTGCATCCTTATAGTCATCATCGAGCAATGTTTGAATTCGTAAATCACGCACATGTATTGTCGGAATGGTGTATAGAAATACATCTCTAAAAATACCTGAAAATCTAAAGAAATCTTGATCTTCACACCAGCTTCCTGCAGTCCATTTAAATACTTGTACTGCTATCTTATTCTCTCCTTCTCTAATATAGGAGGTTATATTAAATTCTGCAGGGGTGAAAGAATCCTCACTGTAACCTACATACGCTCCATTTATCCACAGGGCAAACCCACTTTCAACTCCTTGGAAAGATATATAAACAGGCCTATCTATCATATATGATGGCAGTTCAAAGTACTTAACATAATTTCCCACCGGATTTTCTTCCGTTGGGACCTCTCCAGGCGCGATATCCTCATGACCATCCCATGGATATTGGGTATTTACATACATGATTTTGTCGTAGCCTTCTAACTGTATATGAGCTGGAACTTTTATATCATCCCAACTTCTACAATCTCTATCCTCCCTAAAGAAATCCTTGTCACATACCTCGTAGTTTTTTGCATACTCAAACTTCCAGATTCCATTTAAGAAATACTTAAAATTCGACCTATCTCCATACGAATAGTTTTCACTATCATAGTATTCATGGTCTGAATGTGGTTCTATTCTGTTTTCTTGAAAAATTTTTGGATCTTTTACAATTGAATAATCAAATACTGACCTTTTCATTTTTCATCCCCTTCAATAAAGGGCGGTAATACCGCCCTAATTATTTTTTTATTTAACTGAACCTGTAATACCTTCGGCAAATTGCTTCTGTAATACGAAGAATATAATCATTGTTGGTAGTGAACAGAATAGTACGCCCAACATGGTCATACCGTAATCTACCGTATAGCCACTTGTAATATTAGCAATAAACATAGGCATTGTTTGTGCTCTATTATCTGTCATTACAACCTTTGGCCATAAATACGCATTCCATGCATTCATAAATGTAATAACCGCAGCTGCTGCATATATTGACCTTTGAACAGGCACATACATCTTAAAGAATATTTTCCATTCTGGAAGACCATCTATACGAGCAGCTTCCATGATATCAGGTGGAAAATTTCGAGAATTTTGTCTGAACATCATTATCATGAATGGTGTCGATATACCTGGAATAATAAATCCCCATACTGAATTCAAAAGACCTGCTCTTGAAATGAGAATATATAAAGGTACCATTGTTGCTACTGCTGGAACCATCATTGCAAGAAGAATAATTCCAAATAGTCTATCTTTGCCCTTATCATGATATAGCTCAAACCCATATCCCGCTAAAGAACATACAAACAATGTAAATATTGTCTGAACTGTTGAATATAAAAATGAGTTGCCTAAACTACTCCACAGTGTACCTTGCACTGCATTTTTTAAGTGCTCAAAATTTATCGCTAACTGATTACCAAATAATATTGAACCTCTTGCTACGTTTAGAGATGTATTAGTTGCTGCTGCAATCATCCAATATAGCGGGAATACCGAAATTAGCGAGCAAATTATTAAGAATATATATGTAGGAATCAACCTACGCTGAACCATAGATCTATTTTTCTTAGTCACGTGTATCACCTACTTTCAAATTGATGAATGCAAGTATTGCAACCATTATAAATACTACAAATGCCATTGCTGATGTATAGCCTAATGCTCCAACACCCTGTCCAAATGCTTGATTGTAAATATAATGTGACATTGTAATAGTTGAATTTGCTGGGCCACCACTTGTTAAGTTTACTGACTCATCAAACAACTGTAATGTACCATTTATCGACATAATTGCTGTCATTACGATTGTTGGCTTAAGAAGTGGTACTGTAACATACCAGAATGTTTTCCAACCAGTTGCTCCATCAATTTTTGCTGCCTCATAAACAGAGTATTCAATATTTTGAAGACCCGCTAGGTAAAATACCATATTATAACCTGTCCATCTCCATATAAGGGCTATTATAATGACTGCCTTTGCAGTTCCTGGAGTGCCTAAGAAATTAATATTCTCATTTATTAACCCTAGATTCAAAAGTACTGTATTTACTAAACCTTGTGTTGCAAACATTGACTTGAAGATTAATGAATATGATACAAGTGATGTTGCACATGGTAAGAATATACATGTTCTAAATAGTCCCTTAAATTTCAAGTCCTTATTGTTGAGCAATTGTGCTAACAAAATTGCAAGAACCAACATAATTGGAACTTCTATTATTAAATAAAAGAATGTATTTTTCATTGACTGAATGAAAATACTATCTTGTAACAATCGAGTGTAATTGTAGTTTAATGGATCGGCGAAGGCCATATTTACGCCTTTACCTTTTTTTAGCGATGTAATAAAAGCCTGAATTATTGGATAAAAACTCATTATAAAAATGAGAATAGTTGCTGGTGTCAAAAATAACCAGCCGGCTGCCAATTGCTTTTTCGCAAGAGTCATTCCCTTTCTTTTCTTTTCCACTTTGGCATCCCCCTTCTTTAAAAATGGGAAGTGGGCTAGCCACTTCCCATGAAAATACTATTGAATTACTCTTTCCTTTAGTCTAACTCCATTTCAAATCTAAGCTGCTCTTCTGCATTTGCAATTGCTGAATCAACATCCTCTCCATTTGTGAGTACATTCTGAAGTGCTGTTGCAAGCTGTGTACGAGCTGCATAGTGATAATCTGACTGCTCAACTGTTGGTACGTGCTGTGTATACTCAACGATTGTTGCGTAAATTGGCTGATCATTGAAGTATGCTACACCCTGCTGATATACATCTGATTCTGCTGCAGCTGCACATGTTCCGATTACACCACCGTTTGTAAGTGCTTCATCATATGTGATTGACTGACCATCAGCTGCTGACTCACCACCAAATGTGTATGAAAGGAACTCGAGTGCAAGATCTGTCTTCTGGCAATTAGATGTAATGTAAAGTGAAGAACCACCGTTTGAAGCATATCCCTGAGCACCTGTAAGTGTAGGAGCTGTTGTGATTTCCCACTTTCCTGCATTGTCAGCTACCTGCTCAATTGTAGGAATGATCCAGTTACCATTGTATACACCAGCTACCATATCACCCTGAATTGCCTGATCTGTATAATCAGACCAATCATTAGCAAGGTAGAGAACATTGTCCTGAGCGAGCTTTACGAGAACATTGAATACATCTACAAGCTGCTGATTCTCTGTGAAGTATGGCTCACCATCCTTAAACTGAGAAGCGCCTTCTGCCTGAAGCATCATGTAGAATAAATCATTTCCATCACCGTCCATGCAAAGAAGATACTTTCCTGTCTTCTCATAAACAGCCTTTCCAATTTCATCAAACTCATCCCATGTAATACCAGTTACATCATCGATTGTGTATCCTGCTTCTGCAAGAAGATCTGTTCTATAAGCAAATACAGCTGTACCAGCATCTACAGGGAATCCGTAATGTACTCCATCAATAGTAGAGTAAGAAAGCTTTTCAGAACCAAGTCCTGACCAATCACATGTTGCATCTGCTGCTGACTGCCAAGCATCTGGATAATTTGTTACATACTGCTGAATATAGTGATCTTGGAATAACACGATATCAGGTAATGTGCTGTAATCACCAGCTTCAGCTGCCATTGTGATAGCATTTTCAACATCTGATGATTGAGACTGTGTGATAATTTCAAGATGGAAATCAGGATTCTTCTCCTGGAAATCCTTCTCTGCTGCCTGAAGTGCTGGAATATTGAAGTTTTCATCCCAAGCATATACAGTAAGTGTATTTTCGTCGTCAGACTGTACTGCAACTGCTTCTCCATCAGCATTTGTTGCTGCACCATCGCCACCGTCTGTGCTACCTGTTGAGCTTCCACCGCCGCATGCAACAAGTGATGATGCCATTGCTCCTACGAGCACCATTGAAAGTAATTTTCTCTTCATTCTCCTTCTCCTTATCAAATAAAAAATTTAGGCGTCGTTTTGTGCATCATGCACAATTAATATCCCAATCACCGCCCCTCATATGGTCATAATACTCGATTGAGTGTTTATTTGTTAAATAGAAAAGCTCGAAAAAAGTGCAAATTCGACTATTTAAGATTGTTAAATAATTGTTTTTTCACGAAATAATGTCGAAACTGTGCAAAAAAAGGATGGTAGAAGCTAAAGCATCTACCATCCTTTTTTTGCACTTATTTTATAATTCTTTTTCGCTCCACCTAAATGGTTTTCTTCTTTTTTCCATTGATAAGGTGTTTTCCCCGTTAATTTTTTAAAATTGCGATTAAACGTTGAAGGTGTTTGATATCCTACTCTAAATCCTACCTCCTCCATTGCATAATCTTTGTTTTGGATTATCTCACAAGCGTTATCTATCCTAACCATGTTGAGGTAATCCAGTGGCTTCATGCTCATACTCTCTTCAAAAATCCTTCTAAAATGACTTTCTGAAAGACCACATTCATAGGCCACATCTGACATTTTTATATCCTCTGAATAATGCTCAGAAATATAGTTAACACTTCTCTCTATATAGCTATTTAAGCGCTTCTCCTCAAGTGTAAGGGATGAACTCATATCTTCATTCAGCCTAAGTAATTCAGCTACAAATGCTCTTAAGTAACCCTTTACTGCCTGTTTATAATATGGTCTCTGCCCCCTATATTCTTCGATAATACTACGTATAATAGATGTTAACTGCTTATTCTGATTCCATTGAATTACATAACCTTGATTATTAATTCTCTTTATTACTTCCTCTGGAATCAATCTATGAAATTGCATTTCTTTTTTGATAAAGTTATCAATATCAATAAACAAATATTCCCACTTGCAGATTCCTCCGCCTTCGCTCTTTGTATCATGTGGAATATTCTCAGGAATTATAGTAATTATTCCACCTTTGTAATTAACACTAGATTCTTCTATTACGAGCCTTCCATTTCCCCAGTAGCAATATCCTATTTCCATGTAATTATGAAAATGTAGTAGATTCTCTTGTACTGCACCATAGCTTTGAACCCAGCTTTCTCCAAGTAGTGCCAACACATACTGGTCTGATGGAATCTCATAATATCTATATTCAATTTGTCTTTTTTGCTTTGCCATTATTACCCCTAAATTGTCTACCTACTAGAAGCCATTGCTTCTGTCAATTTATTCTCCGCATCTTCTAAAGCAGCATCAATATCTGTGCCATTATTAATTATATCTAGCACTGTTGCAGACATTATATCTCTACAAACATAGTGATAATCAGACTCTTCCACTGATGGAACTAGCTGAGAATATTGAACTATTTCCTCATAAATCGCCTGCCCATTAAAATAATCTACACCTTTATTGTAAATTTCTGATTTGGAAGCCGCCATGCAAGTTCCTATTAAGCCTGCATTTTCAAGGGCCTCATCATATGTTATAGAGGAACCGTCTATTGCAGAACCTCCACCAAAGGTATATGCTAAAAAGTCCTTTGCAAGACCCACATCTTTGCAATTTGATGTCACACATATTGAAGATCCACCATTTGATGCATATCCTTCACGGCCAGATAGAGTTGGTGCAGACGTAATCTCCCATTTTCCCTTATTATAGTTTACCTGCTCAATAGAACTAATTATCCAATTTCCATCATACACTCCAGCTACCATATCTTTGCCAATTGCATTTTGTGTATAATCAGTCCAATCTTCAGCCAAGTATAACACATTATCCTGCTCAAGCTTCACTATCATTTCAACGACTTGTCTAAGCTTATTATTACCAACGATAAATGGCTCTCCGTATTTGAATTGAGACTCATCTTCTGCTTGAAGCATCATGTATATTAAATCATTATCTTTTCCAACTGCACTTATTAGATATTTTCCAGTTTTCTCATATACATCTTTTCCTATTTCGTCAAATTGCTCCCATGAAATGCCAGTCACATCATCCATTGAATAACCACATTCCTCAAGAATGTCTATTCTATAAGCAAAAATTGCTGTTCCTGAATCAACCGGAAATCCATAATGCACTCCATTAACAACAGAATGAGATATTTTATCTTTACCTAAGTTTTCCCAATCTACAATTGCATCATCTACTGAAATAAATGAATCGGAATAATCATTTACATATTTATGGATACTATGATCTTGAAACAATACTATATCTGGCAACTTTGAATAATCCTTTTTTTCGTATGCCTCTTGTATTTCATCCTCAATAGCATCTGAGTCTTCTTTATTTATAATTTTTAATTTAAAATTTGGATTTACTTGCCGATAATCTTTTTCTGCAGCTTGAAGAGCGGGAATGTTAAAATTTTCATCCCACGCATAGACTGTTAAAGTGGTTGCCACATCCCCTGGCTTGACGGGTTGCTCTTCTTCTTTTCCACAACCCAAAATTGATATTCCTAAAATACTCACTAGAAGTAATGATAATAACTTTCTTTTCATTTCCCTCTCCCTAACATTTGGACCCTTTGTTATATTAAACCACTTTATTCGCCACGACGCAATTTTTAATAACAAAATTGGCATCGAACTTTTGCCCGATGCCTAAAAAATAGTATTAAATTAACCAAATGTCAAATTATTTAGGCTACAGCCTTACCAGCTGCACCTTGTGCAATTGGAATGAATATCATGGCAACCACAAAACAAAGAATGTACATTGGTACGAATGTACCCAAGAATGCAAATAGGAATGCTGGGAAAGGAGCGCCAGCAAACACTTGCACATTCACAAAATTCATTATTAATCCGATTATGATTACGAATATAAAAACAACTGGTACATTTCCTAGTATTCTTCCAGGAATGCTTTCTGAATCACATTTAAATAATTTAGGAAAATTCATGGCAATAAGAGGGATTGGAACTACTGCATTAATAATGCATGCGAATACAAATCCCAATAAAATGTTTATCAGTAAAGCTGGAGTTAGTAGCTTATCCGAATTCCCTGAGAATACCATACCACCAACAGACATCGCTGTTGCAAGTGGAATATTCATTACTAAATTAAACACAACAAAAAATTTCAAACTTGGTTTTTCCATTTTATTCTCTCCTTACATATGACAGTTATTAGCTGTTCTACCTCAAGAGAGAAATAGGCCCCTCTGGCATAGGGGCCCAATTCCCCCTAAACATTATTGATATTAATTAGCCTTTGATGGGCTTGGTGTAGGTGCACATACATTTGTATAGTGCTCTTTTCTAGCCTTAAATTCTGGATCCTTGAATAAGTTCATAAGACGACCTTCATTCTCAAAGATGTCATCACCGTGAAGCTTCTTTCCAGAAATTGTATCGTGAGCCTTGTGCTCATCCTCTGGAGCGAACTTGAACTTAAATGCACCGTCTACTACTTCAAGTGTTCCCTCAAGACCGCATAGCTCACATACACAGTGAGTTGTGCCTGGGAAGATATAGAAGTTGTTACCCTGACAGTGAGGACATGCACCTGGCTTGCCCATCCACTTAGCATTTTCAACATCCTTTGCAGCTTCAACAAGGTTACGTCCAATCTGTCTCATACGCTCAACCTTATCATCCTGCATAATTACGTCCTTTGACCATGAGAAGAACTCATTGTCAATAACAGTCCATGCTGGTGACATTGCAAGCATTGCGTGATCTGTTTCAACACGGCAAGCCCAGTCAGAACCACCGATTCCTACGAATGAAATGGCCTTCTTCTTTAAGTACTTAGGATCAAGACCTTCCTTGCCCTGCTCCTTAAGCTTTCCATCAGCCATGAAAAGCATTCCAATATCATGTCCAGGACCCATACGGTCACATACAACATGGAATAATCCAGAGCCACCTGACTCATAAATTGGATCTACACAAAGAACACCATCAGCTTCAGCCATCTTGTCAAAAAGTGCTGCATAATCATCCTTTTGTGAGCAAATCATTCCCTTGCCCATTACAAGACCTCTTGAACAAGCAACACAGCCTGTACAATACTTAATATCCCAATCAAATACGTGGATAAATTCAATTTCTGCGCCAAGCTTCTGTGCTTCCTCGAGCGCAACGCGGCACATGGTATCGTTGTTACCATTTCTTGTGCCAAAAGACAAACCTAAAATTTTCATTAATAAAAATCCTCCTACATTTTCTAGTTGTCTTAGTTTTTTAAACTCCTTTATTTTTAATTGGTCTACGAATTAAAAGCGTACAACCAATCGCTAAGGCTATAGCTACGATCATAATTACAAATATGGTCATATATGTGCCCTGCTTGTCATAAATTACACCAGCTGCAGTTCCTCCGAAGGAAGCCAAAAGCAAATTCAGGTTTATGATAGA
>JAEEGH010011983.1_pt1 | contig 19573 bp, 7 predicted proteins | sample 9134181 | NCBI WGS metagenome assembly JAEEGH01 (sample SAMN16246544, study PRJNA631951) | gut metagenome | biome: gut microbiome; feature: rumen; material: DP-attached | host: Bos | place: Iran: Karaj | collected 2018-10 | reverse complement strand
AAGGTGCATGTACGCGCGGCGGAGAATCTCACGTGGTCAACCAACGACTACGACAAGGCTCTGCAGGAGGCCGCCCGCCGCATGTGGCGGCATATCGCCCAGAGCCCCGGAGCCGCCGTACTCCGTGCGTTTTCCGCAGACATCGCCGTTCCCGATGGCGGTGTCGTGTCGCTTCCGTCGGACTGTCTTCATGTGGAGAAAGTGGAGGCCAAGGGCCTGTGGCACAACGGCAACGATGTCTATGTCGCAATCCCCTACGATGTTCCGGATTTTGCGCGTCCTTATCCGGCAAGATTCTATCCACCTTGTCCGCCTCTCTGTCATCCCCGCTGGACGAACGACGTTCAGGAGGGGCAGATACGCCTGATGGGTGTCCGGACAGGCTCGTATGTCCGCATCGTCTATTATCAGGAGCCCGTGTTTCCGTTTGAGGAGAGCGGCACATTCCGCAATCCGGACGGCGAGGCGACGGCGACGTACCCGAACATTCCAGAACTGTGCGATTCCGCCTGTGAACATTTCGCGGCCGCCCTCATGTCGGGCGAGGAGCTACGCGACGAAGCGCCCATCGGCTATCATGGCCAACAGTATTCGGCGCTTCTCTCAACGATTTACAAAGGACGCGCGGCCGTTCCGCAACGCCGCTACGTCCGCCATGTGAGCGGGAGGCCGTAATGGGAGATTGGACGGAAAGCAAATACCATGAGACGCGTTTCGGCGGGATGGACAAGTCCGTCGAGCCGCATACGCTTGACCGCGACGGCGGCATCATGGCCGATGAATTCAACATGATGTCACGGACGCAGGGCCTCCGGACGCGCAAGGGCTGGAAGGTGGCCAACGACCTGTCGCTCTACGTCTCAAGCCTGCCGGGAACCCCGAAGAGCCCTCTCGGCCTCATCCCCTACATAGCCAATATCACAACCGTCTCGGAAGACGATGATGACGATGACACCGGCGGCGACGGCGGAAACGGCGGTGTCATCGGCGGTCTTATCGACGATGGCGGCGATGGCGGCGGAGGCGGAGGAGGCTCTAATCCCGTTTCATTGACGCTCACGACACCGCAGGCCGTCGTGGCAGATGTTCCCTTTAACATAAGCGCGGCCGCATCCGCCCAATACGCCGGCGGAAGCGCCCATCTGGAATGGGATTTCCAGCCGGACGGACAGCCCGGCGTATCGCTGACAAAAGGCATTCGCTCCGGATGGAGCGACAGGGCATGGTCGGCGCAAGCCACAATCTGGACGGCTGACCGAACCAGAACCGGCGTGACGGCCACGTTGAAGATAGGCAACACTACAAAGGCGACAAAAAACATGGGCTACTCCGTCGCGGACATGATACCGTCGCTTACATCCCCTGTTCCATACCGTCAGCAGTTCACCTTCACGGTGGCCTGCAAGCTCGGCGGCGCGACGCTTTCGGGCTATGCGGGCGAAGGGCGCGGCGTCGCTATCAGCTGGCAGGCGTTTGACGCGGACGACAAGCCCGTATCATGCCACGTCAGCTATTCCCAGACGGGATGGACGGACGGCGTGGGGACGTACAGCGCCCGCCTGACATCTGTGTCCGCCACGGCCGTCAAGCTGAAAGTCACCGCCACGTACGCGGGCGAAAGCCATACGGCGGAAGCCAGCATTCAAGGCGTCGGCTATCTTCGCGTCCCGTCAAGCCTGCATGTTTACGGCGGCGGCGGCTCCATGCGCATCAACGCCGTCGGACTTACGCCTTCCTCTCTGGCCATTGTCGCGCAAGTCGCAGGCCAGGCAGTTGACATCACCGGCTATCTGGAGATGGACGACGGAACGCCGTTCAGTCTTTCATCCGGATGGGAAAACAATGTATGGGAACACGACGTTCGGGCAAAGTCAGGGGCGTCGGCCGCTACGCTTGTGCTGAAGCTCATGTCCGGTGAGACGGAACTGACCAGCGAAACAATCACCATATCCGACGCCTTGACGGCGACTATCACGTCCCCATCCTCGTCCACGATGGATCCCGGAGACGACCTGACGGCTACGGCCGTCGTCTCCGCTTCCGGCCATACGCTGACACGCCTGCCGGAAAACGCCGTTGAAATACAGATACTCGACGAAGAGGAAATCATCGTCACATATAACGGCAATGCGGCCGGCGAATTGGAACTGGAGACGGTCATGGGGGATGCGACGTCAGGAAGATACAAAGTTCAGGTCATCGACACAAGGGACGAAACGGAACTGGCATCCATCACCGTGACAGTCCTTTCCATGAAGTCGATGCTTGCCGGAGCCATAAACGAGCGTCTTGTCGCCAAGGGCGAACAAGGCAACTACACGGAGGGGGATTCGCTTTACACGCTATGGGGCGGGGCGCTGGCCGCCATGCGGTATTTCGCCAACGCCGACGGTGTGGCGAACGACGGAAGTTTCACGCCATATGCGGCCACGGCGGAGAGCACGGGCATTCCTGACCCGTCGGCGGAAGGGACGGATCCGGAAGAATGGCTTGACAACGCGTATGACAAGGTATGCACGGCCAAAGCGAAATCAGCTGGCTACGAGACATCCATGACAGGATATGACTGCGCCGCATCATATACTGGATCTTATGACATGAACCCGAACCCGCCGCCAACTTACATCAATGGAGAGAGTGAGGCGACATGCAAAAACAAAGCCATGCAACGGGCTGAATGGGATGAGGACTCAGACTATCGCGGCTGGAAGGCATATACAGGAGGAGGTTGCTCCCCGATGTATGGCAGCTATTCAGCAGTACTTCACGCATATTATTCAGAAAACAAGATACGATGCACGATAACCAATCCTAATGTCGATGTCCATGCCGACTATTATTTCAGAGGGTATCAAAATGGCTCCGCGCCATGGGACAGCCTTGGCCATACCGTCGCGCCGAACGGACAGACGGTGAAGCTGTTCCAGAACGACTGTTCCGCAGGCGGAAGTTTTGCATGGGTTGATGCCGGAAACGAACGTCCGTCATTGACATTTGAAAGCGGAAAAGGATATGAAATGGTCGTATCCACCTGCGTTGTCACGTATAATTTCAAGCATGGATGAAAAATGATACCGAAAATATTACAATTGCATTGGTTCTGGAATGACTGGCCCGCGTTCGGAGACCAGATAGTCGAGGAATGGACGGCCATGCTTCCGGATTGGGACATCATGGTTCTTCGGGAGATTCCAGAGGATTTTCCCGAAGACCTCCGTCCGTTTCTGGACGAGGAGCGGATACCGCCCGCCAACAGAGGCGACTTGATACGCAACTACACGATGTGGAAATACGGCGGAATCTATGTGGATTTCGACACGCGGCCAATCAAGCCATTCGATGATGATTTATTGAATCGCAAATGCTTCCTGCCGTTCTGCAACGGAAGGGATGAGGAGGTCAGCATGAATCGTGGATGGATTGATTCTTGCATACTAGGTTCAGAACAAGGTCATCCGTTCTGGCTGGACGTGCTGGAGAATTGCCGTCGGCCGGCGACATGGGCCACCCCCGCGCAATGGTTCTGCGGATACAATACGTTCGCGGGCTACGAGACACGGGAAGACGTGGATGTTCTGCCCAATCTTTGTCAGGAAGTTGAACGCGGTCTTGACATCATGAGGTTCGCTCAAGGGAAAGATCGTTCAACAGCGACGGGAAGAGGCTATATGAAGCATTACCGCGCGAACGCCATGCTTGCATTTCTTCGCGGGTGGGACAACCACCATCTGGCCAAAACATGGAAAGAACTGTACGGCGTTGACGCACCTGAACACATATAAGAGATTGACATGACAGACATCATCGACATTCTATCCCATGAAAGCCCCGCCCTGCCGGACTACTGCCGTCTGGGAAACCGCATTTTCATCTGCGACGGTTTTCATAACAACAAAGTCGTCATGAATGCCGAGGGCGATTGGCGGCCGATGGGCGCACGCGAGCAAGTCCTGCCGCTCGACATCGACACGGAAGAGGACGCCGACGGGCCTCTGGCCTATGGAAGCCGCGTGACATATGGCCTGCGCCGTGTCGTCAAGGCTTACGGACTGGAAGTGGAAGGCGGGCTTGTCGTCGAATACAAGCAGATTGACGCATACGATGGCGAAACCGATCCGGAACCGACGCTTGCCGCGTCCATCGTCGTGATGCCATATGAGTTTGAAATCCCCGATTCCGTCGAGGTGACCTATGAAATCTATCGCTCCAAATCCTCCAATTACCAATTATTATACAAGGTCGCCACATTGTCTCAGAACGACGTTGAAAATCTGGTTGACCATAAATACACGGACACCGTGGCGGACGACGACTTGGATCTGACCTACATAAATCTGGAAAGCGACGGCATGGACATGACCATCCCCCCATGCCGTTTCATACGAGCATGGCGAGGAGCCCTCGTATGCGGCGGCTTCCTCCGTTCGGAGATCAAAGTCACGGGAAGCGCCGAAGGCACGACGCTCACGACGGAGCCGCAACTGCCGACGGATGACATCGGCTGCTATCTGACCATCGACGGAGAGCCTTACACCTACCAGATAACCGACATTGACAGTCAGGGAAACGTCACCATCGACACGGAGCTGGCCATCGACCACGACGGCGAGAAGACAATCCGCTGGCGGGACGACGATGTAATATACATCTCCCGTGCGCTGGCGGGCAACATCGAGGTTTACAGCGCCGAGAATGGCCGCCTCATCACAAACGCCGGGGCGGACAATGTCATCACGGGCATCGCGTCCCATGGATCCTACGCCTATATCTTCCGCCGCGACAACGTCGAGATCCTGACAGGTTCGCCGGCGGCCCCGCAACTAGAGCCCTTCCCCGGAAATCCGCCGGGATGCCGGGGCCACGCGACCATCGTGGACGCCCTGTCGCCCTACGTCCTGTACTACGCGGGATCGAAGGGCGTCTGGCGCATATCGGGAAGCGAGGCCACCCGCGTGTCGGGCCCTGTCGATCCCTTCATCTGGGACAAGGTGGACCACTCGCAGGACGACCGCTGCCACGCCGTTTACGATCCGTCGTCCCGTCTCTACTTCCTGTTCCTTTTCAGCAAGGGATGGGAGGCGAACGGCATCCGGATGCCGGACATATACCTGTGTCTCGACACCGTCACAGGAGCCTGGAGCCGCGGCGAACTGTACGCCTCCAGAAGCGGGCTTTTCCGCGACGCCGACGGCGAGATGGTCCCTGTCATCGGCCTGCCGGGCTCCGTCGCCCGTCTGGGCGTCGGGCATACGGACGGCGGCGCGTCCCCGTCCGGAACCGTCGCGGCCTTCGGTGCCGACTGGCTGACGCTTGCCGACGGGGCGGACGACCTCTCCGGCGTCGTTCCCGGAACGCCCGTCCATGTCTGGAATGCGGACAGCCCCCCGTCCACAGCGATTCGCCGCATGGTCAAGGAGGCGTCCGGCAGCACGGTCGCCATTTACGGCGAATGGCCGGAGGGCGTCGATCTGACTGGCATGAAAGCCGCCGTCGGAGCGATCCGCTGGGGCTTCTCGTCGCCGGAGATCGCACTGTCGGGCGACTTCGACCGCGTCGTCAAGCTGGAGGCCCTGTCCGTCGCCCACGGGCGAGCGGAATCGCCTCTCCCAGTGGATGTCAAAATGGACGTCGTAGGAGAGATGGGCGAGCGGCAGCCGGACAGCCAGGAATGGCGGATGGACTTCTCGACGCGCACACTGTCGCGCATCGACGGGAAGGCCACGGGCCTTCGCGGCGCGTCCATACGGATGTCGATGGAGGGGCCGAACGGTCCCGCTCTGGTCAAGGGCATGAGAATTGAAACGACGAGGGCCGCACGATGAGCGAAAACAGAATCAATGTCCCGGAGGCCATCCCCCCGTCGGACGCACCCGGGCTGAAAAACTGGCTGCGTCGGCTTTGCCAGGCTGTCGCCAGACTGTCGCAGGAAAACGCATCGCTGCGGGAACGCGTCGTGGAACTTGAGAAAAAGACACAAGAGGAGAATTGACAATGCCAATCACAGGCTATGACTCGGGGAAAAGCCTCACGCAGGCGTCGAGCGCGAGCGTCCTGAATCCGAACATCTCGCGTTCGCTGAGCAACAAGTTAAAGCAGAAACTGGGGAGCTACGGCGTCGATCCGACGTCGTACAAGTCGTACAACTCGAACGGGCGCGTCATCGGCGTCAACGAATCCGGCTACAAGGCGGCGCAGGCCGACTGGATGCGCGGGAACGCCGCCTTCGACGGATGGACGGACGACGACATCTCCGCCTTCCAGACATGGCTGTCCTCCTCGAAGATGACCGACCGGCAGAAGATGGCCGGTCAACTATGGTACAGCAACCAGATCGCCCAGCGGAACGCCAACGCGGAGGCGAAGAAGGACCGCGAGGACATGCTGGCCGAGATCGAGGCCTACAAGGCCGGATTCTCGAACGAGCACATCGCGGCCGCCGTCGCGCAGGAGCGGCAGGCATGGGACTCCAAGATTGCCGAAACGCTCCAGTCCGCCCAGCAGCAGGCCGCCGCGCAGGGCCGCGTCCTGGACAACACCACCTACGCCATGCTGCGGGGACGTCTGGAGGCGCAGGCCGCCAACGCCATCCAGCAGACGCAGATCGAATACGAGAACAAGCGCCAGGAATACATCTACAACGCCATGTCCATGAAGAACGACGTTTACAAGAACACGACGCGCACGGTCGCCACTCAGGCAGACCTCGCGTCCATCATCTCCGCAATGGCGGGAAAGTGAGGACAACATGCCGGTTACAATGAGCGGATACGGGCAGTCCTACATGCCCATGGGCGGCCCCGACATCGGAGCCGCCATCTACGGGGCGCAGCGCCAGCAGGTAAATTTTGCACGAATGGTCGAGCTCCAGCGGCTGAACCTCCAGAAACGGGCCCTTCGGCAGCAGGCCGCCGCGCAGGCGGCCCAGCTACAGGATCGCCAACAGGCGCGGGCCGAGGAAGCGGCCCTCCAGCAGACGAAGTTCGACCTTGAACAGCGTCGTCTCGACATGCAGGACGAGGAGAACCAGCGCCGACGCCAGGACATCCTCGATGCCTTCGAGCGCACCGAGCGGGACCGCCGCGACAAGGAGGCGCAGGCCATCCTCGATGAAAAGAACCGCCTCACCGAAGTCGGCGCGACACCGTGGGACGGATCCGGCGAACAGCCTTCCCGCTACTACACCACGCGGGACGGCATGGTCTGGGACCTCTCCAAGGTGGACATGGCCAGACTCCGGGGCGGATCGACGCAGGCGGGAGCCCCGAACATGGAAACCATACGGAAGGATCTGAACGACATCTCCAAGATGGGAGGACGCCCCCTTCAGGAAGGCGAACAGTACGACAGCCGAACACATCGGATCCACTACGGAGCGGACGGGAATACCTATCTCGTCCCCATAACGGACAGCAAGGGAAATCCCGTCCAGGCCCCAGAAGAACAACCCCCAATGGAAGGCTTCAAGGACAAAAATGAATATACCATGGTCGCGAGCCAATTTGGCGAGGAATTTGTCACGGCCCACCCGGAAATTACCGAAGATATGAAAATGGTCATCAAAATTCTTGACGCCTCCGCCAAACGGACGGGAGCGGGCGAAAGGAACGAAAATGACGGAAGCATGTTGATAAAGGATTATCGGCTGCAAACCCTGCGCGACATGAAGAATAAAGAGCAAACCGCCTACGAAAGAGCTAAACTACCCAAAGAGGCAGACCATTACTGGGAACATGTATTCAATATGGCGGAAACCATGGTCGAACTCCATGACGCCCGAGAAGCCACTTTGCATCAGGATGACAGCAATCCTGACTATAAGAAGGAACACCGCTATTTCATAGCCAGGCATACAAAACCGTATGAAGACGGTGGCTACAGAGGCGAGGAATTAAAGAAGAAGCTGGAAGAAGTCTGGAAGGCGGAGGGGGCTCCGCAGTACACCAAGGATGCGAATGAACGATATCAACGCGCACTCCAATCAGCACGTGAACTTGGATGGGCTATTCCGACAGACAGGACAGCCGGAAAGTTCATTAACGACTGGTATCAATTAATCAATAAATAAAGGATATAAAAAGGAAATCACGCCATGGATGAAGACTACGCGTTGCTGACATCCCAGATTACAAGACGCCCTGACACACACCAGAATTCGGAAATTGCCAGACGACTTGCAGAAGCGCAAAGCGAGGACGAACGGAAGTTCATCCTTGACTACGCCGAACGCACCGGTGAAATCGCCCCCCGCAAGGACGGGGCATGGACCGAGTTCTGGCAAGGTGCAGGATACGGGGCGCAGGGCGTCCTCCGTGGACTTGCCTCCACAGCGGAGGAGCTTGGATTCGGCAGCGGCATGCGCCAGGCCACCGACGACTGGATGGCCAACACGCAGCATCTCCGCCCCTACGAAGGATACAAGGCCTTCAGCCTGAACCCGACGGACATCGCCCGCACCGTCGGACAGGGGGCGGCGCAGTCCGCAGGATCCATGGTTGTCGGCGCGGCCACGACCGCCGCCACAGGCAATCCCGTGGCCGGAACAGCTGCCATGACCGCCCTCATGTTCGGACAGATCTACGGCGACCGCGTCAAGGAATACCGAGACATTATGAAAGGCATCCCGGACGCGCAGGTCAAGGCGCTCGCCCTCGTCTCGTCCGTCGGCGAATCCCTCATTGAAAGCTACATCGGGCCGGAACAGGCCGTCGTAAAACTATTCGGCAAAAGCGCCGGGGAGAAAGCCGTCGGCGCCGCCGTCAAGAGCCTTGTCAAGAAAATCGGCAAGGACGAGACGATGGCCCTTCTGGGCGGTGGTCAGGCGGCCGCCGAACTGGTCAAGGTCATCGGTACGCCCGTCTCCGAGGAGGCTGTCGGCAAGGCCGTCCGCAAACTTGGCCAGGCCGGTCTTGAACGCATCGCGGAGGCGACCGTCAAGGAGCTGGCGAAGGACGCGGCGAAGAAATCCATGGCCGCCGTGATGGGCGAAGCCGTGAAGAAAGTCGGCAAGGAAGCCGTCATGGGCTATCTCACGGAAGGATCCGAGGAAGTCGCGCAGTCCTTCTGGAACGCGCTCGTCCAGTCCATGGGCACGCACAAGCTGGAGCTTCCCTCCTGGGACGAAGTCCGCGAGGATTTCATGGGCGGGGCATGGACAGGCTTCTTCATGGGCGGAGGCGAACAAATGCTCTCGTCCTTCATGGAACGCGCAGCCGACCGCCGCTACGGCGGACAGGGCGAAGCCCGCGACATGCAGGAAGGCGAATCCGTCCCGCAGGACGCCATTCCCGTCAAGAATGAAGCAGAAGCGGGGCCGAACACGAAGTCCGTCGAACGCACTCCGGCCAGCGACGCACGTGGCAGGATGGCCGAGAAAATCGCCACAATGTCCGGAATGGATGTCGTCTGGCTCACACCGGAACAGATTGAAGATGAGAAGGCCAGACGGGCCGAAAAACTTCAGGCGGACGGCAAGGAGGCCGCCGGTGACGAATCCATCGGCGGCTGGTACAGCTACGACAAGCAACGCGGGAAAGGCACGGCGTACATCAACCCGGACGACGCGAGAGGTGTCGATTTCGTCATCGGACATGAGCTCTACCATGACATGATGAACAGCGATCATGGAAAATCCACCGGCATCGGGCAGGCTGTCCGTCGGATCATCCGTGAAGCCATACGCGGCAAGGGCGAAAGCGAGCTGAATCCCGCCGCGCAGAGACTTCAGGAGAAGATCCGCAATCTTTACAAGGAATACAAGGAAGGCTCGGAGGACTTCAATCAGGAGTTCGAGGCCGACGTCTGGGGGCATCTATTTCAGGACAGCGAGTTCATGACCGACATCGGAGCCGAACTGGAACGCCGCCAGCAGGGCATGGGCCGCAAATTCATCGAAGCCATCCGCGACTTCGTGGACAAGATCATTGAAGCAATCACGGGCGAAGAGTCCCCGGAGGCCTCCCGTCTGCTCAACGACTACAAGCAGACCCGCGAGGCTCTTGCGAAACTAGCCGCCGACTACACGGAAACCAACGTCAAGTCCGTCAATTCCGCCCTCCAGGCATTGCACGACACGCTCTACAAGTCCGGCCCCATGCAGCGCGACGCGGAGGCGGCGCAGCGGGAAGCCGACCGAAAGGCAGGCCATGAACGGGCGAAGGGCATCGCCGTCGAACGCGAAAAACGCACGGAGGCCGAACTGGCCGAGGACGCGAAGGAATCGGAGGAATTCATGAAGGCCGCCGCCGCTCGGAAGCAGGCGGAGGAGAAAGCCGCCCGCGAACGCGAGGAGGCCGAGAACAAGGAGGAGCTGTCCCGTCTCGACCGTGCCGACGCCAAGGAGCGGAAGGAGATGGCCGAGAACAACCGTCAGGCCGCCGAGATCGCCGAAGAGCAGGACCGTCTCCGCAAGGGCGGCCGCGAGGCGAAGAAAATGCGAGGCCACACGAAAAACTACCAGAACGCCCGCAAGAAGGCCGTCGCCGTCCCGAACATGACGCATCCGGATGGATCAAAGGTTCCCGAAGGGACCATCTACGCCATCGTCGATGCGGCGAAGGGAGGCGATATTGTCACCTCCTACGACGGGGAAAACTACGACCAGGCCCTCCAGAACAGCGATACCGGGACGCAGGCAACCGAGCTCATCGGACGTCATTCCGACAATCCGAACGCCGCCCTCATGCTGGGCAGCGACAGCACGTCGCAGGGCATCCCCGTCGTCGATCCGGACACAGGCGACGTCGTCATCCACAATACAGGCGTCATGATCCGCCGGGCCATGGCCGAGAAAGGCACTGACAAGGACTACAACGAGAAGCTAGCCGCCGAGGCGAAACGACTGAAAGTTCCGTTCCCGGATGATGTCCGCATCCCCATGCTCGTCGCCTATCTGCCGGAGGGCATGTCCCGTGACGCCAAGATTGAACAGGCCAAGAAAGGCAACCTAACGACGACACGTTCCGTTGACGCGGGGCAGCGCGCCGCTGCGGACGCCACGCTTTTCGCCACGGACGAAGGACGCAAGGTTCTCTCCATGCTTCCCGACGCGGACTCCGACCGCCTTGTATCCGAGGCAAACTCCGCCTTCATCAAGGCATCCTACGCCATGCTTGCCAAGGAGGACGGCGACCTCGTGGACGGACGTCCGACCGACAAATTCAATGACCGCCTTGAAAACGCCATGATGTCCCTCCTCTTCTCCGGCATGAAAGAGGAGGATCGCACACGTCTCGTCGGCGATCTTGTCAATGACGCCCGTAATCTCGGCCTCGCCGACTTCAAGTCGGCCCTCGCCGTGAAGGCTGCGAAACTGAACCTCATCGCCTTGAAAAACAAGGATTTCGACCTTCGTCCGGAACTGTCAAAGGCAACACGCGACATCGTGAAATGGAAGCGATCCGGCATGAAATTCGCGGGCGACTACGCGAACCAGATGAACTTTGATCCGTCCGAGAACATGCCGGACGCGGACAAGCCCATCTTCCTCGCTCTCGGCAATGCCTCGCAGGTCAGCTCCAAGGCTGTCCGCCAGGTGCTTGACGCCTACATCGAAGGGGCCCGCGCGGAGCTCCAGGGCCAGACGCTCATCGGCGACAAGGTCACCAAGGACACGCTTGTCACCCGCATGGCCGAGGCATCCGCTGAAATCTCCAAAGCGAAGAAATATTCGCTCGGCAACACGGAGGAACGGATTGACAAGAAAGCCATTCAGAGGTACATTAATTCCCTGAACGAGAAGAAGAAGCCGTATTCACCCCAATCCCATCTCGATATTGACTATGAAGAAAGAAACGACGCTCACTCCCAAGGAGAAAAGGCAAATCAGGCAAATGCTAAAAAAGATGCCGTTGATTGCCTGCGGCGGTGCGGCGGCTCTTTACTCGGTCTCTCCGTCACAAAGGATTATAAGTCCGTTTCTACCACTTCACTTGTGGGGAAAACGATTACCTCGGCGGAAGATCTAGCCGACGCGGCCCAGATTTACAGAAACCCGCATTTTGAAACGTTCCGGTATGTCTTTGTCAAAGACGGAAAGGTCGTATATGCGAATGCCGTCACATCCCGAATGCCGGGGGCTACTGCCGCCTTCGTAGGCAATAACGCAGATCAATTCCTGGACCAGATGAAGGCCGAATACGACAAGGCCGGAGCGGACGGATACTATTTATTGCACAACCATCCGTCTGGAACCATGGCCATCAGCGGACCGGACGTCAAAGTAACCCTCAACATCGCAAAAAGTTTCAAGGGAAGAAACTTTCTGGGGCATGTTGTCATAGACCATCAGAAGTATTCGCTAATCGATCACATGGGGCAGATCAGCGAAGCGCTCCCGCTCGTCCCGTCCTCCGATGAAAACCAATACAATCCCTCGAAAAATCCATCCATGCCGAACGTAATGCTCGGCATGGATATAATCAATCCCCGGCAAGTTGCATCCGCAGCAAAGAGAATACAGGACGCCGATACTTTGCCGGACGGTTCGGTCGTCCTTTTCGGAGCCACGCCGCAATTGAAAATCACATGTATCGCCTCGATTCCGGTCAACGGCATGAGAAGCATCAGCGGGGCAAGGATTTATGCGCTTGCAAGACAATTGTCAAGAGCCAGTTCGTCCGCCAATTTCTTCTTGGCCAATGTTTCGCCGAAAGACGAAAGATACATCCTGCCGGCTATAAGACGCGGATTGCTACTTGACGCGACATTGACCGACGGGACAAGCATAAGGCAGAAGTACATGATTCCAATCAAGTCCTATGACTATCTGGGACTTGATTCGAAGGGGAAAAGTGTCGTCACCGAAAAAGACAACGTGCGCTATTCACTCTCCACCACGGAATTGAAGACCTCCGCAAAGGCGGACGGCATCGATCTTGACAAGGAGACGCCGGAGTTCCGTGACGTCTATGCCAGATACCGTGACTCGCAGAAATGGATGAAGGCCCCCAACGGCAAGGACAGCAAGCTCACAGCCCGCCAGTGGGTACAAGTACGCACGCCTTCATTTAAGAAATGGGCAGGCGACTGGGAGATGGTTTCGGGGGCCACACCTGATATCGATGTCCGGTCATACGATGAAGGGCGCGAAGTCCTTAAAAAGATATCAGGAAAAGATTTGGAAAGCGCAGACGGTCTTCCCGCCATTCTTTCACATGCGAGCATTGACAAGATCTTTTCCGGCAAGGCTGTCAGCAAGTCCGTTTCACACCATGCCCATATTGTGGCTGCTGCCAATCTTGAAAAACTTTACTCTAATTCACGGGAATTGCATACGCCGGAGGACGGGAACCGTCAAGGCATCAAGTTTATGCACAGACTTTATGCGCCTTTCCTTTTTGACGGCCAGCCTCTGCTGGTAAAAATAAGCGTCAAAGAATTCACGTCAGGCGAGTCGAACAAGCTATATACCATCGAAGCCATGGATATAGAAAAGCCTGCGGGTATCTTGGTGTCGGAACGTTCCGAAAAAGGAACGGACACCCCAGCGCAGGCGACGGAAGATAAAGTACATCAACTGCTTTACGATTTCAAGGAATCCATTGAAAAATCCACAAAAATTATTGACGAAAATGGCGAGCCGATGGTCGTGTACCATGGGACGAAGTCCAGATTCTATGAATTCACCGATGTCAAGATGGGCAAAGGCGGGGCAAAGAACAACCGCGACGGCAATCTCTATGGAAACGGCTATTATTTCACGGATGACTATTATTCCGCCCAGACGTATGGTCGGAGAGTCCTTGAATGTTTCCTCAATATAAGGAATCCATCCAGAACCTCGACAATGGGACCTGAAAACGACGGCCTCATGGTCAATTCCGGCTTCCACAAGACCTATCTGGCAACGAGCCCCACGCAGATCAAGTCCGCCACGGGCAACGTCGGAACCTTCTCAAACGAGAATCCGGACATCCGCCACTCGCTCACGGAAGCCCAGAGAAAAGGGGCGGAGGACCTGGACATCGACTTGGACAAGGAGACACAGGAATTCCGTGACGTATTCGCCAGATATCAGGGGACGAAGCAGTGGATGAAGGCGCCTAATGGCAGCAAGACGAATCTGTCGCCCCGCCAGTGGGTGCAAGTCCGCACGCCCGCGTTCAAACAATGGTTTGGCGACTGGGAAAACGAGACGCAGAACAACAGCAAGGTCGTTGACGAAAACGGAGAGCCCAAGATCGTCTATCACGGGACAGTCAATGGCGCTTTTACGGTATTCGACAAAGACAGGATCGGCGAAAGATGGAACGCAGATGAAATAGGATTCTTTTTCACAAGCGACGAAGCCATCGGAATAGACTATACCATTCCGTACGGCAGCAAAGAAGGGAAGCCGCACCTTTTCAACGTCTATCTGAATATCAAAAAACCATTGATGATTAACAGCAAATGGTTTAGAGAAAACTACAATCGAAGCATATCCAGATATGACGCCATTGAGATTTGGGATAACAATCAAGCGGACATCCTAGACGCGTTCAACCAAGGGGAATATGACGGGATCGTCATTAATCCGACCGGCATGGGGATGCCTCAGCCCAAGATGTATATCGCCATGGAATCCAACCAGATCAAGTCCGCCACGGACAACGTCGGGACCTTCTCCGAAGAAAACCCGGACATCCGCTATTCGCTTGTCACCGACGAGAAGATAAACGACGAGTTCAAGGATGACGGCAAGACCATCGTCACCTACCGCTCCGCGATTCTCGGCGACGATGGAAAACTTTACCCCCCGATGGCAACCAAAGGCGGAGAAGGAATGGAGCTGGGCAAGGCGTACAAGTCAGAGGAGCATCCGGAACTCCTCAACAAGAAAGGCAAGTTTCCGCTGAAAAGCGACATGCGGGATTCAGGCGAGAAAGGCGATGTGCGAGCCGCATACAACCCGTATTTCCATTCACAGCCCGGCGTCCTCAATGACCAGTTTGCCGTCGCCTATGACAAATCCCGAATGGTCACGGTCAAATGTCGCGTCCTGAAGAGCGACATTGAAAGCGGCTACAGGGCGGAAGGCGCAAAGGATCCAGTCGGATATGCCGAATGGGCCACTTCCGGACCGGTCACAAGACAGATGCGAGGCCGTGGTGGACGCAGCGTCATCCTTTCCCGCTACATCATGCCCGTGGAAATCGTCCCGGATGCCGAAGTCGCCAGAATGATCAAAGACTACATCGGAGATAACGATGTCACCGTCCCATGGAACGTCGTCACGCCCTCCTTGAGAGAAGAGCTGGAAAAAGCCGGCGTAAAAGTCGGATCCGAGGCAGCTTTCCGTGAAGCGGAAATGAAACGGACGCAGAAACGCAATTCCCTAATCACTAAGAAAGAAGATACGGCATACATGGACGCCGTCAAGAGAGGCGATACAGAGACGGCGCAAAAGATGGTGGATAACGCAGCGAAGGCTGCTGGATACACCATAAAGGCTTATCACGGGACGCCGAACGGCACGTTCAACGTGTTTCATGGATGGCAGTACTTCACAGAGAACAAGGAATATGCGGATGTATATCAAAGACAAGGCGCAAGTTCCAATGGATACAAGCAGACCGCCGATAACCCAAGGACATATGGCGTCTATCTGAAAACGGCTAAGCCTTTTGACACGCGAAACAACACTGAACGCAAAATTTTCGAAGACGAGTTTTTCGGAAAATGGGGCAATGGTTCGCCACTTTCAGACAGAGGACTTCCAGACTGGACGGATGGCGATGATCTCACGGAATTTTTCGAAGAAAAAGGTTATGACTATGACGCGATCTATCTCGACGAAGGCGCTACAGGCGGATACGGAGATGAAATCAAGGATCGCGGAATCGCCATCGTGATTAAAGAGTCCAAGCAAATTAAATCCGCCGATCCGATAACCTATGGCGGAGACGGGAAGGTCATTCCATTGTCCAAGCGTTTCAACAAACGCGAACAGGACATCCGGTACTCCTTGATCACCAAGGAAGAGGACAAAGCGTACATGGACGCAGTCCAGCGAGGCGACATGGAAACAGCCCAGAAAATGGTGGATGACGCGGCCGCCCGCAATGGCTATCAGAACGACGATTCATGGCGGATGCAGCATCGCGCTCCAAACAGGGATTCCGGCGATCCAAGCCTCGCGGACGTGAAGGACAGCGGCCTCGTTCCGGACGATTACTGGGATCATCCTGAATGGTATCAGACAAGCGATTTTGAACGTCAGGCATTCTGGACGGTCAAGAAACGGCTCGATGTCGCAGAGGAGAAAAAAACAAGAGGAGATACCAAGCCAACATGGATTAAAGTTTACAGAGCTGTCTCCAAAACAAGCAATAAACACGAAACAAGAGTCCGTAACGGCGACTGGGTGACGCCTATCAAAGCCTATGCAGTCCAAGAAGGAAGAATGAATCCTGAAGGCTACAGGATCATCCAGGCAGCCGCTCGCCTTGAAGACGTGTACTGGGATGGGAACAGCATCGCTGAAATGGGATACGACGATGGGCAGAACTATACGTATGCAGACACAGCCAACAATAGAAAACTGCTAGACACCGTCACCTATGACGACGATGGCAATGTCATTCCGCTGTCGAAGCGATTCAACAAACGCGATCCGCGAGCAAGATATTCGCTGGACAATAACGGATCACGATATGCAATTCACCAACAGAGCAACCCCATCGTTTCCAATGGGCAAGTCAGGGCGGACTATCAGGAATTCCTTGACAATGGACGCTACACGCCGGAGCATGTCGCCGAATGGGAGGCCGGAGCGGTCGAATGGATCCGCAAAGTCGGCGGAATCGACAACGCCGTTTCGCTGGTCGTCAACAACATGGAACCGTCAGGCAAAATCGGAACCATGGCCCGTCGCCTCATCATGGACAGCGACACCTTCAAGAATATGCCGGACGAGACAAAACAAAAAGTATTTGAACGACATGTCTTGACTGGAACGGAATGGGGCCGCGAAGGCGTCGCCCGCCGCGCCGCGTCCATGACGCTCGATTCCCTAGCGAAAGTCCGTGGCATCATCGACGCTTTCCGCAGCAAGCTCACCCCGGAGCAAAAGGATAAAATGCGGGAGGATGTCCTGCGAGACACCGGCATCGATCTCGACAAGATTCCGGACAACATCCACAACGACCGCGAGAAACTCGATCAGCTCATCACGGCCGCCCTCGCCTCTCGCGCAACAACCAAAGACAAGCTCTACGAATACTGGGTAAATGCCATCCTGTCGGCGCCCATGACGCACGTTGCCAACACCGTCGGCAACCTGGCAAACTTCGCCTACGAGCTGGGCGTCAAACGCCTGGCGGAGGCAACCGTCAACCACTTCGCGAAACGCCCGGACGCCGCCCGTTTCAGCGACTTCAAGGCCATGTGGTCCGCCGTTGACTGGAAAACCGTCTGGCGGAGCGCCGTTCAGGCATTCAACATTGAAACGCTGGATGCCGGTGGAAAATACATTGAAGGCGCTGCCCCCGCTATCGAAGGAAAGAAGGGGCGGATCATCCGGATGCCAGGACGTTTTCTCCGCGCAGCCGATGAATTTGCAAAAGCCATCATCGTTCCCATAGAGACAGCCGCCATGGCCGACCGGCTTGGACGGCAGCAAGGCCTTGATGGCGCCGAGCTGGACGCCTTCGTCCGGAGACAGCTTCGCGACAAGGATTCCGAAGCAGCCTCGTTCGGGCGTCGTCGTTCACTGGAACTCACCTTCCAGGAAGATCCCGGAAAAATCGTTACGACGCTAGTCTCGCTCAAACAAGGCAACGGCTGGGGATCCACCATCGTCAAATACATGTTCCCGTTCATGAAAACGCCATACAACCTACTCCGACAGGGGATTCGGAAATCGCCGCTGGGAGCTTTCAACCTCCTGGGCGAAACCTACGACGTTTTGCGAGGGAAACAAAAAGTCGATTCCGAATTCATAAGCCATTCAGCTGAACAAGTTCTCGCATGGGGCATCGTCGGCATGGCCCTCGCCATGGGCGGAGGCGACAACGACGACGATCCGCCGCGACTCACAGGATCATCATCCGGAGGAACGACAGGCGAACGGATGTTCCGCGGAAAACATGTTCCGGCCTACTCCATCCGCATCGGTGACAAATACTACAGCTACAAGCGGATCGAGCCTCTGTCCACCATGTTGGCCCTCATCGCCGACGGGCTGGAGGCCTACCGCCAATCCAAGACCGACATAGGGGCGTCGAAGGCTCTGCGCGGTCTGTTCGCCGGAACGACGCGACTCATCGGCGAGAAATCCTACCTCAACACATTCTCCCAAATTGTCCAGCTCTTCGACGAACCGGAGCGCAGCATCGGCTCATGGGCGACCGATTTCACAGCCAGCTGGATGCCGAACGCCGTCCGCCAGATGTCCAACTCATTCGACGACTATCGCCGCGATCCATCCGTTCATACATCCGGCGTCCGCTGGTGGCGTGACCAGTTCCATGTCACGCTTTCCAAGGCCGGAGTCATACGGATGGCCCCGAAAGTCGATTGTTTTGGCCGCCAGATCACAAAGGATGAAGCCGAAAAGGCAGGCCCGGGCGACATCCTCTGGCGCCTTCTGGTTCCTGCCAATACCAAGGCGGCCGACGCGATGGATCAGGCGGAAAAAACAATCTGGAACTGGAATATCCGAAATCCGGATGTACAGTATTGGCCTGGCGTGGCGAACTATCGTTTTTCATCCGACGGCGTGAAATACGAAATGTATGGAAAGGACTATTCCGACTTCGCCATGGAATCCGGGCGACTGGCCCATCGTCGCATTCTGGAGCAGATCAACAGCGGACAGATCAAGGCCGACAAGCCCCGCGAATCTGACATCGCCGCGATCAAGACGATCATTAACGGCGCCAGAAAGCAGACACGCGAAAAGTATGTTAGACAACATCGATGCGAAAAAATAAAATAGGAATATACATCTTCAACACACTTTTACACACAAGACTGACATTAATTAAATAAATTCACCCCAAAAGAAGCTATGGAATCATATATGAATTATTATATTAACCAATTGATAATAAACGATGTATAAAACTGGATAAATATGGCAGAGGTAAGAAACGGCAGACTTGAAAACCGCCGTAGGCTTATACCTACCGAGGGTTCGAATCCCTCTCTCTCCGCCATTATTTATTATTGTAAAGGAAAGCCCACCCAAGCATGTCTTGCTCGGGCTTTCTCATGTCGTCGAAACGGCTCAAACATCCACTATCAGCCGGTTTTTTTAGTATGTTTTGCTTTCAAGTCTGTTTTTTGGACGTTTTTAAGTTTTTCAGCGGCCGCATAAAGCCATAAGGCCGCCAATCCCTCCCCCATTTGTAAGAGCCAGTGAAGCTCTACAACCTTCACAACACCCTCTCCTGCCATTGACTCCCCGCCATCTTCCATTAGGTGGACAAATGTCAGCCAGCATGGAAATATCGGCGATTTCCAGCGGTTTTTAGTAGATTTTACCAAGCCGGAATCTTGCACCTCCACCAAGACATGGTACATTTCATACGTTATATGTTTGTACCACAAGCAACAAGGAGACACCGCCATGAAAAAGAAACAAAACACTCTG
>JAEEGH010011978.1_pt1 | contig 19575 bp, 18 predicted proteins | sample 9134181 | NCBI WGS metagenome assembly JAEEGH01 (sample SAMN16246544, study PRJNA631951) | gut metagenome | biome: gut microbiome; feature: rumen; material: DP-attached | host: Bos | place: Iran: Karaj | collected 2018-10 | reverse complement strand
ACTACCTTTGCACCCAAAATATAAAGTATGGCAATAGAACATGCAATATTCCGCAGGTCGGAACTTCTGTTGGGCGATGAGGCGATGAGCCGCATTGCTGAGAAACGTGTAATCATCTTCGGCGTGGGCGGCGTAGGCTCATGGTGTGCCGAGAGTCTCATTCGTTCTGGTATCCGCAATTTGACGATTGTCGATTCCGACCGGGTGTGTATCACCAACATCAATCGCCAACTGATGGCAACGACAAAGACTGTAGGGCAAGTGAAGGTGGATGCCCTGAAGGAGCGTCTGCTCACCATCAACCCCTCGGCAGAGATTACCGCCCTGCAACAAATCTTCACCGCAGAAACCGCCTCTGAGTTTTGCTTAGAAGAATACGACTACATCATCGACGCCATCGACTCACTGAAGGACAAAGCCCTGCTCATCCTTATGGCCACGAGTCTTCCCCCCAGTCGGGGGGATAAGAGGGGGGCCTTCTTTTCTTCTATGGGTGCTGCCCTGAAGCTCGACCCTACGCGCATCAAGATCACAGAGTTCTGGAAGGTGCAGGGTGACCCGCTGGCACGTGCCTTGCGTAAGCGCTTCAAGCGCGACGGCCAGTATCCCAAGCGCAAGTTCCAGTGTGTCTACTCCGATGAACTTTTGGAGAATAAGACGATGGTGAGCACCAATCGTCAAGCCATCGATCCTGATGACAAAGGTAACGGCACCATCGCCCACATCACCGCCATCTTCGGCTTTATGCTGGCAGGGTTGGTGGTGCAAGATGCCATTATGTCTTAGACAGATGCCTTGGAATGCCAATAGAAATCCCAACCACTTTATAAGTGATTGGGAGGTCTTTTCGTTGGGGTACCCGGACTCGAACCAGGAAAGGCAGGACCAGAATCTGCAGTGTTACCATTACACCATACCCCAAACTTTTGGTTGCAATTCTGAATTGCGGGTGCAAAGGTACTACTTTTTCCGAAACTACCAAAACTTTTTGCCGTTTTTTTTAAAAAATCCTCAAAAAATATGGAATTGTTGACTCGAATCGGAAAAAAACAACTATCTTTGCAAGCACATTTACATATTATAATATTAATGGAACAAACAAAACAATTAGTAGAAAGCATTACAAGGGGAATTCAGGAGAAGAAAGGCACGGGTATCGTAGTGGCCGATTTGTCGGGCATCGACGGTACCATCTGCCACTATTTTGTCATCTGCCAAGGCAACTCGCCTTCGCAGGTGGAGGCTATCACTGAGTCGGTGGGCGACTTTGCCCGGAAGGAGCTGGACGAGCGTCCGACCCACGTAGTGGGGTTGGAGAATGCACAGTGGGTGGCGATGGACTTCACCGATGTGCTGGTACATATCTTCCTGCCTGACGTGCGTGACTACTACGACCTGGAGCACCTTTGGGATGATGCGAAATTAACTCATATACCTGATTTAGACTAAATGGAACAGCAAAGACCGAATAACAATAACGGGCCGAAGATGAATATGCCGAAGTTCAATATGAATTGGATATATTTCGTGGCCATACTGACGCTGGGCATGCTCTACCTGACCAGTTCGGGCGATGGTGTAGGTACGTCACAGGCGCATACGGAGTCGAGCTATACCGACTTCAAGGCGTTTGTGGAGCGTGGCTATGCCGAAAAGATTGTAGTGAACAAGACTCAGAACTCGCTGAAGATGTATGTCAAGGCTGAGCACATCCGTGACGTCTTCAAGCAGGGACACAAGCAGACGGGCACCTCGCCCTACGTGGACGTGGAGATAGGCTCGGTAGACCAGGTGGAGCAGTTTGTCGACAAGATGAAGGAGGAAGGTAAGTTCAAGGGCAAGCTGAGCTACGAGAACAAGTCGGGTGGTAGTGTCATCGGCGACCTGTTCTATAGTCTGCTGCCGCTGATGATTATTATTGGCCTGTGGATGTTCTTCTTCCGTCGCATGGGCGGCGGTGCAGGCTTTGGCGGCGGTATGTTCAGCGTGGGCAAGTCGAAAGCCAAGATGTATGAGAAGGGCGGCGAACTGGGCATCACGTTCAAGGACGTGGCCGGACAGGCCGGAGCCAAGCAGGAGATGCAGGAGATAGTGGACTTCCTGAAGAATCCGCAGAAATATACGGAGCTGGGCGGCAAGATTCCCAAGGGTGCCCTTTTGGTAGGTCCTCCGGGAACGGGTAAGACACTGTTGGCGAAAGCCGTAGCTGGTGAGGCTGGTGTGCCGTTCTTCTCGATGTCGGGTTCCGACTTTGTTGAGATGTTCGTTGGCGTGGGTGCCTCGCGAGTGCGCGACCTGTTTGAGCAGGCGAAGTCGAAGGCACCGTGTATCATCTTCATCGACGAGATTGACGCGGTGGGCCGTGCCCGCTCGAAGAATCCCTCGATGGGTGGCAACGACGAGCGCGAGAATACGCTGAACGCCCTGCTGACCGAGATGGACGGCTTTGGAACGAACAGCGGTATCATCACCCTGGCTGCCACCAACCGTGCCGACATGCTCGACTCGGCCCTGCTGCGTGCAGGCCGTTTCGACCGCCAAATACACGTCGACCTGCCCGACCTGAACGAGCGCAAGGAGGTGTTTCATGTTCACCTGAAGCCACTGAAACTGGCCGACGACGTGGATGTGGACTTCCTGGCCCGTCAGACGCCGGGTTTCTCGGGTGCCGACATTGCCAACGTCTGCAACGAGGCTGCCCTGATAGCTGCCCGCTTCAACCGTGAGAAGGTGGGCAAGCAGGACTTTCTTGATGCCGTAGACCGCATCATCGGCGGACTGGAGAAGAAGACGAAGGTGATGACCGAGTCCGAGAAGCGTTCCATCGCCATCCATGAGGCCGGCCATGCCACCATCTCGTGGTTCACGGAGTTTGCCAACCCGCTGGTAAAAGTGTCGATAGTGCCGCGTGGCCAGGCCTTAGGTGCTGCCTGGTACCTGCCCGAAGAGCGCGTGCTGCAGACCAAGGAGGCCATGCTCGACGAGATGTGCTCGCTGCTTGGCGGCCGTGCTGCCGAGGAGCTGTTTATCGGCCATATCTCGACGGGGGCCATGAACGACCTGGAGCGTACCACGAAGCAGGCCTACGGCATGATAGCCTACGCCGGCATGTCGGAAAAGCTGCCCAACGTGTGCTACTACAACAATGCCGAGTACCAGTTCCAGCGTCCTTACTCTGAGCAGACGGCCAAGCTGATGGACGACGAGGTGCTGAAGATGATAAACGAGCAGTACGACCGTGCAAAGCAGATACTGACCGAGCACAAGGACGGTCACGCCCAGCTGGCGCAGTTGCTGGTGGAGCGCGAGGTCATCTTTGCCGAGGACGTAGAGCGCATCTTCGGCAAGCGTCCCTGGGTCAGCCGTGCCGAGGAACTCTTAGAGGCTCAGATGCGTGCCGATGCCGAGCGCATGGCTGAGGAACGCGGAAAGCAGCTTGCGTTGGAAGCTAAAGAAAAGAAGGAGGAAGAAGCATGAAGAATTTCATCGTCAGAACCATTACGGCAGTGTTTTTCGTGGCAGCCATCGTCACGAGTTTCCTCAATCCACGGGCTATGACCCTGTTGTTCAGCATCGTCACCGGCATGACCATCTGGGAGTTTGCCGGACTGGTGAACGACCGTCCGTTCATCAGCATCAACCGCTTTATTTCTACCGTCAGCGGTGTCTACCTGTTTTTGGCGATGGCGGGCTACAACAGCGGGCTGACGCCGGCTACGGTCTTCATTCCCTACCTCGTCAGCATCATCTACCTGATGGTGGCCGAGCTTTACCTGAAGGCCAAGGATCCCGTGAACAACTGGGCGTACACCATGATGTCGCAATTGTACATCGCCCTGCCGTTCTCGTTGCTCAATGTGCTGGCGTTCCGCAGCAACGGCTACGATATTCAGTACACCTACCTGATGCCGTTGTCGGTATTCGTGTTCCTGTGGATCAACGATGCCGGTGCCTACATCTGTGGCTCGCTGCTTGGCCGTCACAAACTCTTCCCCCGTGTTTCGCCGGGCAAGTCGTGGGAAGGCAGCATCGGTGGCGGTCTGTTAGTTGTCGTGGCAGCCGTGCTTATTTGGTATTTCACGGAGCAGTACGACGTGAACGACCTCCGACTGACGGCTTACGAGTGGGCTGGCTTGGGCATCGTGGTTGTAGTTTTCGGCACGTGGGGCGACCTGATAGAGTCGCTTTTCAAGCGCACCCTCGGCATCAAGGACAGCGGTAACATTCTGCCGGGCCACGGCGGCATGCTCGACCGCTTCGACTCCACCCTGATGGCAGTCCCCGCCTCGGTGGTGTATCTTTACACCCTAACCTTGTTCTAAATTGACATTATGCAAACTTACGAAAATATAAATCTGAACGAGTACGTTCGCACGGGAGAAGGCGGAACCGCCGTTTCCTACACACACAAGACCAAGAACACCCTGGCCAAGCTCTACAATCCCGGCTTTGAAGCCGACAGGGCAGCGGCGGAATTCCTCACCGCACGCACCGTTTTCGAAATGGGCATTCCCACACCGGAGCCTTACAGGCTGGTAACCGATGGGGAGCGCTTCGGTGCCGAATACGAACTCATCAGGAACAAGCGCTCCTTTACCCGCATCATCTCTCAGGAGCCCGAGCGGTTAGAGGAAATCTCCCTCGCCTTTGCCCGCGCAGCCCGGAAACTACACGCCCAAAGGGCCGACACTGCCCGACTTCGCTCGTACAAGCAGGTGCTCATCCGCTTCTACCGGGAAAAGAATCTTGTCCCAGAAGAATTCAAACGACGCGCCCTGGCTTTCATAGACAAAACGCCCGAAGCGGACACCTGTCTGCACGGAGACCTCCATATCGGGAATATCATCACCGACGGAGACCGTGCGCTCTGGATTGACGTGGGCGAGTTTAGTTACGGTCTTCCCGAATGGGACTTGAGCGTTCTGTGGACAATAACGCACCTAATGAAAGCTGACCGGGCCGACAACCTTTTACACGTAACGCCCGAAACCCTTACCAGGCACTGGGACATCTTCTTCCCCGCCTACCTGGGGACGACAGATCCTGGCGCACTGGAGACATACACCAAGCGCCTCTTTCCATTCTATGCCGCCAAAGTACCGTATGTCTTTGACATGGCCTACCACAGCTCCCTTCCGGCTGAGTCCATACAAAGACTTGTCCCGATGTTGCCTGGTGAGTAAGATTAAATAAGAATAGGCGATTATCAACAGACAAGAGAAATGAATAAGCATGGATTTGCGAACGCAATTGTTATACTGGCAATGACGTTTTCTGCCCAAGTTGCCCTATCACAACGTGCCATCGCCTTTGACGGCATCGAGAATGCCCGCGACATGGGTACACTCGTCATGCAAGACGGACAGATGGTCCGCACGGGCATGCTCGTCCGCTGCGGAAATCTCTCGAAGGCCACCGACGGCGACGTGGCTGTGCTGAAAGGGAAGTATCATCTGACGGACGTATTCGACTTTCGTTTCGATGCCGAAGCCAATGCAGCCCCCGACCGTATCATCGACGGGGTGAGTTATACCCACCTCTCAACTTTGCCCAAGGCGTTCATTCAAGGATTCTCCTCCAGTAGGCCGGATACAACAAAGATGGACACCCGCGACATGCTGGCAGTGCTGATGAAGTATGCCTTCGAGCCCAAGGCGCAAGCGATGGCCCATGAGCTCTATCCTGCCATTGTGACCGATTCCACTGCGCAGCATTACTACGGCGCGTTCCTCCGTGGTGTGCTACGTGCCGAGGGCGGCGTGCTCTGGCATTGCTCGCAGGGCAAGGACCGTGCCGGCTGGGCCTCGGCCTTCCTCCTGGCAGCCCTTGGGGCCAGCCGCGATGTCATCATCGAGGACTTCGACCTCTCCAACCAGAGCTATGCCCCGCAGGTGAAAGCATTGACAGCCAAAGTCCAGGGAAAAGACGGCTCCGAGGGTGCCATTGCCTTTATCCATGCCATGGTCGGCGTGAGCCGCGAGAACTTTGAGGCTGCTCTCGACCTGATTGACCAGAAGTATGGCTCACTATCCGGGTACATCGAAAATCAATTAGGCTTTTCGAAGGAAGAGCAGCAACAGTTGAGAACAAAATATTTGGAATAGAATGGCAAACAAACCGTTAGACACTACATTGCTGGACCGCGCCATTGTATTCGCCGTCCGTGCCCATGCCGGGACAGAGCGTCGCGGCAAGGGTTTCCCTTATATCGTTCATCCGATGGAAGCGATGGAGATTGTCGCCACGATGACCCGCGACCAGGAACTGCTGGCAGCCGCTGCACTTCACGACACGGTGGAGGACACCGACGTTACGATAGAACAAATCCGTACTGAGTTCGGCGACCGCATCGCCTCGCTCGTGGCCTCAGAGAGCGATACCGTGCTCGACGGCTTGTCCGTCGAGGAAAGCTGGCACGCCCGCAAGCAGGCCGCCATCGACCGTCTCGCCCATGCCTCACGCGATGGCAAGATTGTGGCTCTCGGTGACAAACTTTCTAACATGCGGGCCATCGCCCGCGACTATGCCCAGCAGGGCGATGCCTTGTGGAACCTTTTCCATGCCAAAGACCCCAAAGACCACGAGTGGCACTACCGGGGGCTGGCGGATGCGCTCAGTGAACTCCGCGGCACCTTTGCATACAATGAATTTGAAACTCTCATTAATCAAGTGTTTCACAAGAAATGAGAGTTGAAGTCAGCGTAGCAGGACGTTAGTTGGTAAGAAGTTGAATCATGATTTCTGACGCACGGTCGGGAGCATCGCTCTCGCCGAGGCGGCGGTGTACCTCTTCGTAATCCTTGAGCATGCGCTGGCGGTCGCTGCCGCCGGGCAGAATCTTTTCCAGTTCGTGGCGAATGTTGTCGACGCTGAAGGTGTCGGCCACTAACTCGGTCACCACCTCGCGGTCGGCAATGAGGTTGACCAGCGAGACATACTTCACATTCAGCACCAAGCGGCGCATGAAGCCGATGAAGCGTTTCAGCGGCGTGTAGTAACACACTACCTGTGGCACGCGGAACATGCAGGTCTCGAGCGTGGCCGTCCCGCTGGTGACGAGGGCAGCGGTGGCTTCAGACAGCAGTCGATAGGTCTCGTTGACCACGAGGCGCACGGAGCTGCCTTTCAAGAAAGGCTCGTAGTATTCGGGCAGAATGGAGGGAGCACCTGCCAGTACGATGTCGTAGCGGTCGGCCAGGTGGCGCGTCGCCTCAATCATGGCGGGCAGATTGTCCTTGATTTCCTGCTTTCGGGAGCCGGCGAGAAGGGCGACGACCCCCTCAGTCTCCCCCTGTTTAAGGGGAGTGTCGTGAGCCTCCCCTAAACAGGGGAGGTTGGAGGGGTCTTTGTACTCCCTCACTTCCTGCGCCGTAGGGTTGCCGACGTAGTGGATGGGGTAGTGGTGCTTCTTTTCGAAGAAGTCCACCTCGAAAGGCAGGATGGAGAAGAGCTCGTCAACGTCGCGCTTGATGTTCTTGATGCGGTACTCCTTCCATGCCCAAATCTTGGGCGAGATGTAATAGTAGACCTTGATATTCTTCCGGTGCAAGTACTTGGCAATCTTCAGGTTGAAGCCAGGATAATCGATGAGGATGACCACGTCGGGCTGCCACGCCATGATGTCGTGCTTGCACACCTTCATATTATGCAGGATGGTGGGCAGGTGCAGCAGTACGGGGATGAATCCCATGTAGGCCAGCTCGCGGTAGTGCTTCACCAGCGTGCCGCCCTCAGCCGCCATCAGGTCGCCTCCGAAATAGCGGAACTCCGCCTCGGCATCCTTGGCCTTCAGCGACCGCATGAGGCGTGAGGCATGCAGGTCGCCACTGGCCTCGCCGGCAATCAGATAATACTTCATAGCCGCCAGTCCTCCATCTGTCTTAACAGTCCGTAGTGGGTGACGTCAATCTGCGTTGGTGTGATGGCCACGTAGCCGTGGTTCAGCGCCCAGCGGTCGGTATCTTCTGCATCAGGCTCGTCGTTGACGTATTCGCCTGCCATCCACCAGTAGTCGTAGTCGCGCACGTGGTGGTACCTGACCGTCTCGTTCACCCATCGCCCCATCGCCATGCGGCAGATGCGGACACCACGGAAGACCCCCTCCGTCTCCCCCTGAAAGACCCCCTCCGTCTCCCCCTGTTTAGGGGGAGTGTCGTGAGCCTCCCCTAAACAGGGGAGGTTGGAGGGGTCTGGGAAATTCACATTCAGGCAGGCACCCTTGGGCAGGCCCTCCTTCAGCACCCGCTGGGTGATGCTGACCACCCAAGGACGCATCGGCTCGAAGTCGGCATCGGCACTGTGGTCGCACAGCGAGAAGGCTACTGAGGGGATGTACTTCATGCAGCCTTCGAGCACCACGCCCATAGTGCCGCTGTAGTGGCTGTTGACCGATGAGTTGTCGCCGTGGTTGATGCCACCGACAACCATGTCGGGTCGGCGGCTGACAATGTTGTCGAGTGCCATTTTTACGCAGTCCACGGGAGTGCCGTTGCACGACCACACCTCGACTCCCGGCTCCTGACGCCGCAACGTGAGCTTCAATGGAATCTCGGCCGAGAAGGCGCACGAGAATCCGGAGCGGGGACCATCGGGGGCACAGACGACAATGTCGGCCAGGGGGCGAAGCATGTCAACCAGGCTGTTGATACCCTTCGCTTGGTAGCCATCATCGTTGGAAATGAGTATTAACGGGCGTTTATTTTCCATAAAATATCAAGTTTTGGCTGCAAAGATACAAATAATTCATAATTATAACTCATAATTCATATTTATTTTTTAACTTTGCACCCTATTTGTGTAAGTAAAAGGATTGAAAATGGGAAAAATCATTGCATTGGCTAACCAGAAAGGTGGTGTAGGAAAGACCACGACGACCATCAATCTGGCCGCCTCATTAGCTACGTTAGAGAAGACCGTGCTGGTGGTAGACGCTGACCCTCAGGCCAACGCCTCGAGCGGTTTGGGTGTTGACATCAAGCAGATAGACTGTTCGCTCTACGAGTGTATTATTGACAAAGCCGACGTACACGACGCCATCTATACAACTGACATTGAGGGGCTCGACATCATCCCCAGCCACATTGACCTGGTGGGCGCAGAAATAGAAATGCTGAATCTTGAGAACCGCGAGAAGGTCATCAAGCAACTGCTTGCCCCCATTGAGGGTGACTACGACTATATACTGATAGACTGCTCACCGTCGTTGGGACTCATCACCGTGAACGCCTTGACGGCAGCCGACTCGGTCATCATCCCCGTTCAGTGCGAGTACTTCGCCTTGGAGGGAATCTCGAAGCTGCTGAACACCATCAAGATTATCAAGTCGAGGCTGAACCCGAAGTTGGAGATTGAGGGTTTCCTGCTGACGATGTACGACTCACGTCTGCGTCTGGCTAACCAGATATACGACGAGGTGAAGCGCCACTTCCAGGAGCTGGTGTTCAAGACCGTCATCCAGCGCAACGTGAAGCTGTCGGAGTGTCCGTCGCATGGTCTGCCCGTCATTCTGTATGATGCCGACTCTACAGGCTCAAAGAACCATCTGGCATTGGCAAAAGAAATCATTCTGAAGAATTAGGAAATATAATGGCAGTAAAAAAGAAGTATGCAAGTTCGGGTGTACTGGGCCGCGGACTTGACGAGATAGGCAACGGTCGCGGGCTTGACGCGCTGATTGACACGACAGAGGTGAAGACGGAAGGCTCGTCGAACCTGAACGAGATAGCTATTTCGCAGATTGAACCCAACCCAAACCAGCCCCGCCGCGAGTTTGACGAGGAGGCTATGCAGGAGTTGGCCAACAGCATCCGCGAGATTGGTATCATCCAGCCGGTGACGCTGCGTCAGGTGGGTGAAGGCCGCTACCAAATTATTGCCGGCGAGCGCCGCTGGCGGGCTTCGCAGTTGGCTGGGCTGACCACCATCCCCGCCTATATCCGTACCGTCGAGGACGAGAACGTGATGGAAATGGCGTTGGTGGAGAACATCCAGCGCGAGGACTTGAACGCCATTGAGATAGCTCTGGCCTACCAGCACCTGGCCGAGACCACTGGCATGACGCAGGCCCGCATCTCGGAGCGCGTAGGCAAAAGCCGTGCCGCCGTGACCAATTACCTGCGCCTGCTGAAGTTGCCTGCCCAGGTGCAGATGGCATTGAAAGATCGCGACATCGACATGGGGCATGCCCGTGCCCTGTTGTCGTTAGACAGCCCCAGCATGCAGATTAAGCTGTTCAAGGAGGTGCAGAAACAGGGCTACTCCGTCCGCAAGGTAGAGGAGCTGGTGCAGCAGCTGAAGAACGGCGAGGACGTGCTTGGCGGCAAGAAGCACGGTGCTGGGGCTAAGTCGCAGTTGTCGCAGGAGTATGATATGTTGCGCCAGCGCTTGGCCGACTTCTTCCAGACCAAGGTGCAGATGACCTGTTCGCCGAAAGGCAAGGGTAAAATCAGCATCTCGTTCGCCAACGAGGAGGAGTTGGAGCGTATCATGAACGTGCTGGACAGGAACGTTGAACATTGAACGTTGAACATTGAACATTGAACATTGAACGTTGAAGAGATGAGGAAACTACTGATTATATGGCTGTTGGCAGTCGTCGGGCTGGTATGTCACGCCCAGACTGACTCCTTGCGGACTATGGCCATCGGCAACGACTCGACCTTCGTCATCAGCAGCGATTCGGCACTGCTGCGTGACCTTGCTCCGTTGGACACGGTGGCTGCCCGCGACTCCTCACTCCACAAGGCTCTGCAGATGGCACTCAACGAAGACCCCGTCAAGACCAAGAAGAAGCGCGACTGGTCGACGTGGACGCCCAATCCCAAGCGGGCACTTTGGCTGGCACTGGTGATTCCGGGTGGCGGTCAGATTTACAACCGCAAGTACTGGAAGCTGCCTATTATCTATGGTGGTTTCATGGGCTGCATCTATGCCCTGACGTGGAACAACATGATGTACAAGGACTATTCGCAGGCCTACCTTGACATTATGGACGACGACCCGGGTACAGCCAGCTACAACCAGTTCCTGCACTTGGGACGTCAGATTACCGACTCGAACATCGAACGTTACAAGAGCATCTTCAAGAGCCGCAAGGACCGCTTCCGCCGTTATCGCGACCTGAGCTTTTTCGTGATGATTGGCGTCTATGCCCTCTCTGTCATCGATGCCTATGTCGATGCCGAATTGTCGGTGTTCGACATCTCCAAGGACCTCAGTCTGAAGGTGCAGCCTGCGGTCATCGGCAACCCCCTTTCTGAAAACCCCGTGTACGCCTCTTCGTTAGGTGTCAACTGTCAACTCAACTTTTAGAAGATTATGAAGAAATACCTATTGCTGCTGGCGATGCTGTTCGCCTCATCCAGTGCCCTGCTGGCGCAGGACGTTATCGATATAGATGATGACGATGAAGAAGAATACGAGGAAGAGGTGGAGGTGACCGAGGATGAAGTCACCGTGACCGACGAGGAAGGCAACGAGGAGGTCATCGACTTCCCCGAGGCCATGACCTACGACCTGGACTCGCTGATGAACCTCTATATGTCGAAGACCTATCTGAGTCAGGACGGCGACTGCCGCACGGCAGCCGAGAACCCCACCTTCGACCGCGAGGTGTACATTGACCGTCTGCGCCGCCTGCCGACCGTTATGGACATGCCCTACAACGAGGTGGTGCAGAAGTTCATCGAGCGTTACAGCGGCCGTCTGCGCTACTCCGTCAGCTACATGCTGGGAGCCTGCAACTTCTACATGCCCATCTTCGAGGAAGCCCTCGAGGCCTACGGGCTGCCGTTGGAGCTGAAGTACCTGCCCGTCATCGAGTCGGCCCTCAACCCGAAGGCCGTGTCGCGTGTGGGGGCTACCGGTCTTTGGCAGTTCATGCTCACTACGGGCAAGCAGTACGGTCTGGAGGTGAACTCGCTGGTCGACGAGCGCCGCGACCCCGTCAAGGCCAGCTATGCCGCCGCCCACTACCTGAGCGACCTCTACAAGATTTTCGGCGACTGGAACCTGGTCATTGCCTCCTACAACTGCGGCCCTGCCAACATCAGCAAGGCCATCCACCGTGCAGGCGGCAAGAAGGACTATTGGCATATATACCCTTACCTGCCCCGTGAAACGCGAGGCTACGTGCCCGCCTTCATTGCCGCCAACTACATCATGACCTACTACAGCGACCACAACATCTGCCCGCTGCGCACCACGCTGCCGGTGAAGACCGACACCGTCGTCGTCAGCCGCAACGTTCATCTGGCGCAGGTGGCCGCCGTCCTTGGCCTCGACATTGATATGCTGCGTGCCCTCAATCCCGAGTACCGCCGCGACATTGTGCCCGGCACTACCAAGCTGTCGGCCATCAAAATGGAGCTGGGCGACGTCACCCGCTTCATCGACAGTCAGGACTCCATCTACAACTACAACACCAGCGAGCTGCTGACACGTCGCGACGAGGTGGCCGTCAACGATGATGCGCCCACCTTCGTGAGCAAGAAGAAGGTGAAGAGCCGCCGCACCAAGGCCACCCGCAAGAAGACCACCGCCAAGAGCCGCCGTGCCAAGGCCACTGCCAAGAAGCGGACCGCCAAGAAGACTACCGCCCGCAAGAAGACCACTGCCCGCAAGAAGGCTCCCGCCAAGAAGTCGAAGAGCCGCAAGAGTCGCAGGCGCAGGTAACATTACGTTGAACATTTAACATTGAAGTATTTTAAGCCTCAAATCAACTATGGATGAAGAAGAGAGAAAACGCGAACAGGCTGATGACGAGCTGATTAACGGTGCGTTCCAGCAACTGCTGAACAGTTACCTGTCGACACGCCACCGCAAGAAGGTGGACCTCATCACCAAGGCCTTCAATTTTGCCCGCCAGGCACACAAGGGCGTGCGCCGCCTTTCGGGCGAACCTTATATTATGCACCCCATCGCCGTGGCCCAGATAGCCTGCTCCGAAATAGGCCTCGGCTCCACCAGCATCTGCTCGGCCCTGCTGCACGACGTGGTCGAGGACACCGACTACACCGTCGAAGACCTTTCCAACATCTTCGGCCCCAAGATAGCCCAGATTGTCGATGGTCTGACCAAGATTAGCGGCGGCATCTTCGGCGAGCAGGCTTCGGCCCAGGCCGAGAACTTCAAGAAGCTGCTGCTCACCATGAGCGACGACATACGCGTCATCCTCATCAAGATAGCCGACCGTCTGCACAACATGCGGACGCTCGACTCGCAGCCCGCCAACAAGCAGTACAAGATAGCCGGTGAGACGCTCTACATCTACGCCCCGCTGGCTCACCGCTTGGGACTCTACAAAATAAAGTCCGAGCTCGAGAACCTCAGCTTCAAGTTCGAGCACCCCGAGGAGTTCGACATCATCCAGCAGAAGCTGGCCGTCACCCAGGCCTCGCGCCACGAGCTGTTCGATAAGTTCACCCAGCCCATCAGGGAAGCCCTCGACCGCATGGGCATCAGCTACCAGATCAAGGAGCGCATCAAGACGCCGTACTCTATCTGGTCGAAGATGCAGAACAAGCACGTGACCTTCGATGAAATCTACGACATACTTGCCGTGCGCATCATCTTCACACCTCGCAGCCGCGAGGAGGAAGTGAACGAGTGCTTCAACATCTACGTCGCCATCTCAAAAATCTACAAGAGCCACCCCGACCGTCTGCGCGACTGGCTCAACCACCCGAAGACCAACGGCTATCAGGCCCTACACGTCACCCTCATGTCGAAGCAGGGACACTGGATAGAGGTGCAGATACGCTCCGACCGCATGGACGAGGTGGCCGAGCAGGGACTGGCAGCCCACTGGAAGTACAAGGAGGGCGAGGACGAGGAGGAATACACCGAGGACGAGGCCGAACTGAACGAGTGGCTCCGCACCATCAAGGAGATACTCGACGACCCCCAGCCCGACGCCATGGACTTCCTCGATGCCATCAAGCTCAACCTCTTTGCCTCCGAAATATTCGTCTTCACGCCCAAGGGCGAAATCAAGACCATGCCCGCCGGATGCACCGCCCTCGACTTTGCCTTCTCCATCCACACATTCCTCGGCAGCCACTGCATCGGGGCCAAGGTGAACCACAAGCTCGTGCCACTGAGCCACAAGCTGCAGAGCGGCGACCAGGTGGAGATTCTCACCTCGAAGTCGCAGCACGTGCAGCCCGCATGGATTAACTTCGTCAGCACCGCCAAGGCCAAGGGCAAGATACAGGCCATACTGCGCCGTGCAGGCCGTGAGGTGCAGAAGCGGGGCGAGGAGCTGCTCGCTGACTGGCTGAAGAAGCACGACCGTGAGTACACCATCGCCGTGGCCGACCAGCTGACCGAGTACCACGACTTCCGCCACCGCGAGGATTTCTTCCAGGCACTGGGCGAGAAGACCGTCCTGCTGGGCGAGAAAGACCTCGACGAGCTTAGCGGCAAGAACAAGAAGAAGCAGTCGGGCGGCTGGCTACGCTATGTGCCCTTCGTCAAGACTGGCAAGGACAACAAGGACGAACGATGGGAGGAGCGCGGACAGAAACGCGAGGAGAGCGAGCTGTTCGTCGTGCCCGAGAAGTTCAACCGCAAGAAACCCATCTACATCAGCGACGACAACATACGCCAGTACATATTCCCCACCTGCTGCCACCCCATACCGGGCGACGACATACTGGGATTTATCACTACCAAGAACCAGATAGAGATACACAAGCGCACCTGTCTCGTGGCGGCCAGGCTGAAGTCGGGATTCGGCAACCGCATACTCGACGCCAAGTGGGACATGCACAAGCGGCTCTTTTTCGTGGCCACCATCCGCATAGGCGGCATCGACCGCATGGGCCTGCTCAACGAGATTACCCAAATCATCTCCTCGCAGATGAACGTCAACATGCGCAACCTCAACGTCACCTGCGAGGACGGTATGTTCTCGGGAACAGTAGAACTGCGCGTCCACGACCGCCAAGACCTGCGCCTCATCATCGACAACCTAAAGAGCGTCAAGGACGTGCAGGAAATATCGGAAATCATGTAAACCATTTAATCAATATGAACAAACTACTGACTACTATCATCGCACTCTGTTGTCTGTGTAGCGCTGCCAATGCAGCCAAAAGCTACGACAACCCCGACACCATTGTCGTCGCCCGCGACGGCACCGGCGAGTTCCGCAACATCAGCGAGGCCATCGAGGTGTGCCGAGCGTTTATGGATTACCACAAGGTCATCTTTATTAAGAAAGGTACGTACAAGGAGAAAATCATCCTGCCCCAGTGGCTACAGAACATCGAGCTGCTCGGCGAAGACCGCGACCAGACCGTCATCACCTACGACGACCACGCCAACATACTTTACCCGCCTACGGGTAAGGGCATGGGCACCTTCCGCACCTACACCCTGCGCGTCGAGGGCAACGACATCACCTTCCGCAACCTGACCATCGAGAACAACGCCGCACGGCTCGGCCAGGCGGTGGCTCTCCACACGCAGGGCGACCGGCTGCGCTTCATCGGCTGCCGGTTCCTTGGCAACCAGGACACCGTCTATACCGGCACGGCCCACACCCGGCTATGGTTCCGCGACTGCTACATCGAGGGCACCACCGACTTCATCTTCGGACCCTCCACCGCCTGGTTCGAGCATTGCACCATCCACTGCAAGGCCGACAGCTACATCACAGCCGCCTCGACCCCGCAGGATGCTCCCTACGGTTACATCTTCAACGACTGCACCGTCACCGCCGACCCGCACGTCAGCAAGGTCTATCTGGGCCGTCCCTGGCGCGACTATGGCTACACGCTCTTCATGAACTGCACGCTGCCCGCCCAGATACGTCCCGAAGGCTGGCACCACTGGCAGAAGGAGCGCGAGCTGACTGCCCGCTACATGGAGTACCAGAACCGTGGCGAGGGTGCCAGCACGTCGGGGCGCGTCGCCTGGAGCCGCCAGCTCACCAAGAAGGAGGCCCAGCTCATCACTCCCCAGCGCGTGTTCACCCTCCAGAGCGAGTGGATGCCATAGTCAGCAGCAGCAGGGTAGGGGGTTAAGTCGCCTTGTACTTCTCGCTCTTCTGGTAACTGCCATCTGCCATCTGTACCACGTAGCTGCGCTTCTTCCAGGTGCTCACCATGTTGCCCGTCTTGTCGGCGGTCATGCCCTGCTGCATGCGCACCCGCCGGGCGTCGTCCAGGGTGAACACGTCGGGCAGCAGCTCCAGCAGGTTGCGCGGCCCGTGCTTGCCCATGCGGCTGTCGTCGCCCCGGTTGGCCTGCTCTATGCTCTCGCCGAAGAACTGCATCTTGCACCACAGGTCGTACTGCAGCGACCAGCGTACGAAGTCGTCGATAGAGCGCTCCCACTGCTGGCCGTTGGCCACATAGAGCACGCAGGCCTTCAGCCAGGCAATGACGCAGGCTCGATGCGAGAGGTTCCAGTACACCTCCGACTGGCTCAGCCTGGCAAACTCGGCGCACTCCGCCTGTAGCTTCTTGGCCAGCCGGGTAGCCTGCGGACAGCTTATCAGCCCCCGTGCGGCCACGAGGTTGTCGATATACGGTTTCAGCTGTTCGTCGAACTCCGCGTCGTACTTGCCGAATACGGGCTGCTCGCTGCCTATTTCCTGCTCGGGGATGGTGCAGAAGTTGATGCGCGAGATGGGGCCGTCCGTCAGTACGCGGCTGAAGAACCGGCGGCCTTTCAGAATGGTCGTACACGCGTTCCAGTTAAAGCGGCACTTGGGTCGTGCTGTCACGCTCTGTGTGCCGATTCGCGTCTGTCCGTACTCCGCGCCGGGGTCGAAGGCCAGGCACATCAGCTGGAAGTGCTGCTTGCCCGTCTGTCCCCTCAGTTGCTCAAAGAGGTCCAGCTCGTTCAGCTTCACATACACGAAGTGCCCCTCGGCCTCGTCCATGCGTGTCACGAGTGCCGGTTTCGTCATGTCGGGGTCTATGATTTGTATCACCAGTCCCTCGGGCCTTGTCTGCTTGTCCTTGTTGGCTCCGCGCTTTTGGCAGTCCTTCTTCCACTCCCGCTCGCGCCGTTCGTTCTCCTCGTCGCGCCGCTTGATGTCGGCCATGATGTGGCGTATCGGCTCGTCGATGCAGCCCTTGCCCGCACCAGTTCCTGCCATCAGGCAGTTCATCAGCGTTGCCTCGTGCTCCACGTTGTCAGTGTACGCGAAACGCACCCCGCACAGATGCGACCCCAGCGGCGGGAACACGGCGTGCGCCACTGCCGCCTTGTAGATGTCGGGCGTCTGCGAGGTCAGCAGCCTGATCAGTGCCGGCAGCTTCTTCGGGGGCATCGCCGGTGGGGTGTCTTTGGGGCACGTGATGCTCGGCGTGTCGGTGGTGTGAAACGAGTCGAGCACGTTGCGCAGCCTCAGCGGGAAACCCTCGTACTTCGACTGCAGGGCGTTGCGAATCTTCTGGCGCTTCTCCTCTAACGGGAATCCGTTGTAGCAGGGTATCACCTGGTCGAGCCACTCGAACGACCGTCCGCAGATGTGCCGCAGGTCGGAGGCCAGCTGGAACGTCAGTGTGTCGCGGTCGCCCTCGGTCGGCTCGTAACCACGGTTGTTCAATTCCCAGTACCGCCGCAGTATGTCGGTGAACGGGATGCCGTGATAGGAGGAGGGGAAGGGCGGGTGCATGGCCGATTCGCCCGAAGGCGCTGGTGCCTGCGGCGGCATCGTAAATGCGTCCGAAGGCTCGGGTGATGCGCCGTTGTCAAACAGCGCATCGTCCAGAAACAGCAGCTCGGCAGCCGTTGTCGTGAAGAACACCCGCGTGATGTCCTTCGCCTGCGCGTCGTACGCCACCCCAAGCAGCTGGCTCGCCCACTTCAGGTTCTCCTGCTGCGACAGTTCCGGCCGTCGGCGGAATACCAGGTGGTAGCCCTTCGTGGCCGACCGCTCCAGCATCAGCAGTCCCAGTTCCTTGCGCTTGGCCATCACCAGTGCGGGCACCGCCGCCATGCGCTCCGCCAGCCACGCCTGCTGCGCCTCGGCCGCCATGCCGTCGGGCACTTTGAAGTCGATGTCCATGCCCACCGACCGCGATGGCGTCCGCGCCCCCCGCAGCTTGCCCTCAGCACCAGGCAGGCACGAGTAGTTCATCTGCACCAGGGCCGACTTCAGCCGCTCCTCGCCGGCTCTGATGCGCTTCACGTTCTGCACCTGGTCGCCGCCGTCGCGCATACGCAGGTACTCCTCTCGCTCATTGACAGGGCGCATCATCTTCGCGCCCTTTTCATAGTAAATCAAATAACAGCTCATGTGTGTCGTGTCGTCGTCGTTGTTGTTGTGTGTGTTTTTCCTTCATCTTTTTATCATCTCAGTCGCCACGATGTCCTGAAACATCTGGCCGTTGTACTCGCGGCACCCGAACCGCAGCGTGGCCATCACGAGGTCGCCCTCGTAGAATTGCAGCTGAGCCAGGTTGCCAAGTACCGACACCGCGTACTGGTTCTCGAACCGTCCGCCAAGCTCCTGCAGCACAAGGTTGCGCTTGTTCAGCAGGCCGCCTTCCGACTTCTCACTCTTCACGGAGAACATTTCCCCGCATTTCACTACTCTAAGAATCTTTGTTTCCATGGTCTTGTCTTGTTTGTTTCATCAGTTGTCTCAGTTTCCAGTCTCCGCAGACGTCGTGCGGACTCACCGTCCTGTGGTGCTTGCGGCACCTGCGGGTAGTCACCGCACGCGTCAGCTGTCTGTAGGCGCACGAAGCGCAACAATGCTTCACCCAGCGTTCGTCCATCATGCCTGACGTTAAAAGTTCGGGTACCCCAGCTTCGAGTTCAGAAAACGCAGCCCCTCCAGCGTCCACGTCAGGTACTGCTTCACCTTGAGCTCGCCCTTCAGCGAGTACGACACGTGGGTGCGCAGGGCCGTCAGCTTGCGCCCCGTCAGGTCGTCCGACAGGTTCCAACGTCCGTGGCGGCGGTAGAGTATGCCCATGTCGTTGAGCACGTGGTTGAAGTCCCACACCGTCATGTTGAACGTCTTGGCCACCTGCGTCGCCGTCAGCGTGTCCTCAGCATCGGCGTTCAGGGCGCGCAGGCAGGGCAGCGACCTGCTGCCAGCACCCTCGGAGGGGAGGCGCAGCTGAATGGCCCTCTCCAGTTCCTCCCACCGCAGCACCAGCTTGGCGCGCGCCTCGTCGTTGAACTTCGTGGCGACGTACAGGCACTCCGTCTTCGTCAGCTGGTAGCACGGGACTTGGCGGACGGCACCGTTGCCGATGGCCACCTCGCGGCGCATCAGCCGAAATTTCGACCCATGTACTTTCTCCCATGCAGGCTCCATCTTCCTGATGGCCTCCATCACGTGCTTGTGTTGCTTACCCGTCAGCTCGGCAATTTCGAGCGACGTCATTGTCTGTGTTTTTTCAATCATCATTGTTTTCATTGTCTTGTGTGTTTTTTTAAAAAGTTAATACTAGTTTCGCAAGCTCCGCTTGCTCTTGGTAGACAGGGAGTTCAAGGAGTTCAGGGAGTTCAGGACAATACCCAATTCCTTGTTTTCTCGCGTTTAGTGGGATTTGGAGTTGACAGACATATGTCTTGAACTCCTTGAACTCCCTGAACTCCTTG
>JAEEGH010011976.1_pt1 | contig 19579 bp, 9 predicted proteins | sample 9134181 | NCBI WGS metagenome assembly JAEEGH01 (sample SAMN16246544, study PRJNA631951) | gut metagenome | biome: gut microbiome; feature: rumen; material: DP-attached | host: Bos | place: Iran: Karaj | collected 2018-10 | reverse complement strand
CATCCGGAATCAGGTTCGGCAACTTCTCGCTCGTGATGTTGGGAACCGTAAGCGCAAATTCCCTCACAACGGCGTTGCCCCCAGTTGCAGATGCGTTCGTTGCCGTCACCTTCACGGTGTAAACGCCGGGCTTCGTCGCCTTGCCGCCGATCGTCATCGTGCCGGCATCGTACTTCAGCCCCGCCGGGAGGCCGCTCACGGCAAACTTTGGCATTGAAAGCGACTCCACGCACTCGAGAAGACATATCGAAAACGTACCGTCCTCCGCCGCCGTCATATCGTCCAGATTCATCGTAAGGCTCATCGCGTCCTCCGCGGCCGTGACGAAGCGTGCCTTGATGATGACCGGCTCTCCCGTGGCCACATAGGGGTACGTCGCCAGGCGGAAGTCGCTGTCGCCGGAAAGCGGCTCGCCGTCCAGGTACCATCCGGCGAACGCGTAGCCGCTGTTCGCCGTTGCCCTGATCGTGACTTTCGCGCCGGCCTTGAACACATTGTCGCCGCCCGACGCCCTGCCCATCGACTCGCAGTCGGGATCGACCACCACCAGCACTGGCGCAGAACCAATGCCGCTGACGCCCTCGGCGGACTCAGCCCGCCACCCCGCGGCAGTGGTGAAGGTGCGGTAAAGAGTCTGCACGTTGTCATGCACTTCATCGCCAACCGGCACGCCGCCGTATGTATAGTTGGGCGACGAGAAGTACGGCACCTCCACCTCGTCGCCCCACGGCCCGGCGTAGTCATACGCCATGATCGTGTGGTACGAATCGTAGTAGCCGTGATTGTATGTCTGGAAGTAGTATCCGGAGGAATAGTCGTACAGCTGCGGACCTGGGTCCGCCAGCTGAAGGTCGCTGTGGCCGCAGCCCATGTTGTGGCCGATCTCATGCGTCATCGTGTGGGACTGCGCCACGGCGCGTATCGAGCATACGCTGTAGGCGTATTCAGAGAAATCATGCAGGTCCCCTCTTCGCAGAGAATATCCCAGGCCTGTGGTGCCGTATGCCGAACCGGTGTCGATCATCACCGACACCACGTCCGCGCCCACCGCGTTGCGCATCGCGCGAATGGTCCGCCATCCAGCCGAACCATACACGGCGGAGTCAAGCACATAGCCGAAGTCGTCGGAAGACACCGCTACGCCAATCACGCCCACGAGCCTGAAGCGAAAGGAGGAGTCGAGCCCCACATTCGAAAGCGCCACGTTCATCTTCTGAACTGCCACCTGCGCGAAGTTGGTCATGCCGCCGCGCGAGTCCACCCAGATCAGCGCGTTCGCGTCAAAGGCCACGAGCACGTCCACATAGACGCCGCCCTGCCTTGCAGGATCTGACGCGAGCCGCGGCACCGACTGCGCCGAGCGCGCGGGGCGCGCCCCCTCCGCAGCCGGCGGAGTGAGCGAATCGCTCCCGCACTTTCCGCCGCCCAGCGCCTCCAGCTCCTGCACCTTCACGCCGGCGGCAGTGGAGATAACCTTGTAGACACGCCTCCTCAGAAAGTCCTGCACGTCGACCACAAGGCCGTACGCCGTGCGCAGCACCACCGCGTTCTTCACGCCCTCGTAGCCGTTCGCCTCGGCGATGAATGCATCGCCGCCCAGCGCCGTAGGCATCTTCTCCTTCAGAACGAGCGTCAACGTCACATCGTCGAAGAGCGTGAACTTCAACTCGTCGCCCACGGCAACATCGCCGACGTCCGCCACTCCCGCGTCGAGATCGAACGAACGGAGCGCGCCATCAGGGCAGACATTGCCTGACGACGCAAGGCGGCGTTCGCCTTCTGCCACATTGCGGCTTCGCAAGTCAAGAGTGAACGATCTGCCCCATGCCGAACACACGGCCGCGCATACGGCCACCGCAAACATCATAGCCCGTATTCTCATCTTCACTCTCCTTTTCCCGCTCTATGCCAAGGGTCTGTCAGTCGCCGGTGTCATTGCCCCAGTCGGCGGCCCACCAGTCGGGATGCAGGTCGGTGCCGAGCAGATTGAACGGCGCCGAGAACGTCCACGTTCTCGTTGAAGTGCGCATCGTCGCCTCGTCGTATTCCGTCAGCTTGACAGGCTGCGTGAAGAATCCCGCCGTCAGCGCTTCGTCCGCGAGAGGCGCGCCTGCCTCGCGCGACAGGAGCAGCACACCGTTGTGCTTCAGCCCCGTGATCTGCTTCTGCGCCGAGCCGTCGGCCGTCTCGCTCCAGAGCGCGAACGTGCCGGTGACGATTCCCGTTGCGCGCGCGAACTTCACCTGGACGTTGCACGGATTCACGCTCGCCGCAAGGTCGTTGACCCTGCCGTTCTTCACTAGCGTCTGCTTCGCCACCGAGAAGACGTCGCCGGAAAGATCAACCGCAGTTCCGAGCGGCTGCACCGCCGAATACGAATAGCCGGCCGTAAGAGCCTCCTTCGGGAATTCGTCGATCTCCGCCGTCCCCACCTCGAACACATAGCTGCGGTAGTACGCCTGGAGATTGAACACGGTGTCGTACCATCCGCCAACGGGCGAGACCAAGAGACGATACCCTGCCTCGCCGGAGCGGGTGAGCTTCGCGTTGTCGTTGTTCCACACGAGCGTCTTCGACGAATCGACCACAATCGCACCCTCTTCGTTGACATAGAGACGCAGCGTGCCGCCGAACACGGCAGGCGACTTCGCGAGGAATAGCGGCACGCACATCGAGTAGCCGGTGGAGGAGCCTTCGTCAGGCACGATCGCCGATGCCGCAACGGAGATCGACGGCTTCGTCGTGCCGTCCGCCAGCATTCCCGCCGCCTTTGCCGTTCCCTTGTTGTCGATCGTCAGAGTGAGGTAGCCGTTGCCAGCCGGCACGCCGTCCGCCACCGACGCTCCCGAAGCGAGCGCAACCGTGTAGTATCCGGTGAAGTTGGTCACGACGTTCAGATAGCCCTGTATCTTCGCGTTGTTCCTGTAGATGTCGCCGCGGTAGACGATTCCCGTCTGCGCGCCCTTGTTGTTCGCATCCGGCACGTTCATCTCAAGCTCCACCGTGCCGCCCGCGAGCAACCATGCGCCTTCGTCGTCCGTCGCGCCCGCGGCCACCGTGACAGTGAGCCTGTTGGTGTACGTCACGTTGTTCACCTTCTGCACCAGCTGGAGAGTCTTGATGCGCACGGCGGGATCGCCGGATTCGTCCCAGCCCTTTGCCGCGAAGCTGTAGCTCTTGCCTGCAAGCGCAACCTTCGCGGATAGCGCGGCGGGGTTTGCCGCTGAGGCGGTGAACGTGACAGACGCAAGCTTCGGCAGGCCGTTCGTGAGGGAATCGCCGTCCTCTGCCAGCACGCCATAGAACGTGCCGGACTCTAGCGGCACCTTCTCGGTCGCGACCGTCGCGAGCTTGGGCGCCTTCTTCGCGTATGCGTCAGCCGGCACGGTTCCCACCTTGGACGCCTCAGTAAGCGTCACCACGCACGTGTCGCCGCCGAGGAATGACGCCACATACTCTCCCTCGGCCAGCTCTTCCGCGTCCATCGCCTTCAGCTGCACCGCGAATGTCTTGTTCCCTTCGTACTCCGGCACGAGGTCCGGGATGAGCTTGACCGTTATGGTCTTCGCCTTGTTGTCTCCGCTCGCCCACTCGAGAACGCCGTTCTGGGCCACGTAGTCTACGCCGGGCTTCGCGGTGCCAGCCATCGTGCCGTACTTCACGCGCACCACGCCGTCCTTCGCCGTGCGGTTCACCGTCACCACCACCGAGGCCGCGTTCTCCTTCGCGGCGAGCGCCGTCTTCGCGAGCTTGATGGCGCCCACGTTCGCGAACTTGCCGGAAAGCGCATAGCCGCCGAACTTCTCAGCGCCAGGAGCGTTCTTCACGACGAGGAAGTATTTGCTCTTCGCCTTTGGAATCGGCAGCTTGCTTACGCTCTGAACGTTCTCCACTACAACGCCGCTCTCGGCGTTCGTTATGGAGAACAGCGCGCCATCTCCCTCGACGTCCACAAGGGCGAAGTCGTAGTAGTAGCCGTCAACCGCGGCGAAGGAGAAGTGGTCTCCGGGATCGTTCTCCCAGAGAGTGCGCCTTGCATACACCGTGTCGACGTTCTTGAGCGAGAGCGCCGTCGCGCCTGCTGACGTGTCGTCCTTGGGATCGGCGGTATCGGAGTAGTACGCGTCGACGACAGTGGGGACGCTCCCCGGCGCCACATTGCGCGTTTCCGAGGCCGGCGTCGAGAAACCATTCACAGCCCCGAACTTCACCGTCTGCGTTCCGCTGACGAGAACGGACGATCCGCCAGGATACTTCACGGCCTCCGCGTTAAGCGACCACGTGGCACCGTCGGCTCCGTGCGTGTTCACAGTCAGCACTCCAAGCGCGGTTCCATCGGCGGAGTATGCCGCCACATGCATCTTGTATCGCGGATAGTCCAGTCCTTCGCCCTCGGCCACCTTGATCCTCACGTAGTACGTCGCGTTAGCAGTCGCCGCGAACGCAAGCGGCACCACGGAGCCGGCGTTGACATTGCCCCCCGTGGCCACGGATCTCTCCGCAGTTCCGCTTAGCGTGAACACCTCGGCCGAGAGCGAGTTGAACGCGCCGTCGGGATCTTCGAGCGATGCGCGAATTGTATAGACCACTCCCCTGCGCGCGGCGATGGAGAATACGTCCGCCCAGTCGGCTCGGCCAAGCGTGTGCCATCCATGCCCCTGCGCGTCAACAGTCTCGGGATCGTCCCCTTCCGCGCCTGGATGCGCCACGAGAGGCGTCGCGCCTGCGGCGGCGCCGTCGGCAGCGTCCCACTCGTCCTGCTCTCCCGCCACGGCCTCGGCCTTCGACACGCGCAGCGTCACGGGCGCATAGGACGGCACCTCGTAGATTTCGTCATACAGCGCCTGGCATACGCCGACGTAGTAAATCGCGTCCGCAGCCGCCTCGAACGCGCAGCGCACGTTGTCCGTGCGCCCGTCGCCAGTGTTCTCGCACAGCACGTTTCCCTTCGCGTCGTAGATGCGCATCAGCAGGTTTGTCGCGGAGCCTTCCGTCTCGGCGACGTAGCGGACGCCCTTCTGCGCCGTGAACACGAACAGCGACTCGTCGATTATCGCGTCATATACGCCATTCACGCCGTTAGTGATTACCGAGGCGGGGCTTATGCTTCCCGGCAGACATTCGGCGGTGAAGGAGTTGGCCTCGTTCAGTTCGGTCGCCTCGTGTTCCTGGATGGTACGCGCGGCGAGCATGCGGTACGAAAGCGAGAACCTGGCCCCGGCGGCTGAAGTGCCGTCGCCGCCCTCATCGCCGCTCTCGTCGTCGGACTGGCCGTTCACGACGATCGTGTAGTAACCGGTCTCGGACGGAATCACGTAGTATCCGACATCGTATTCGCGGCTCTCGTATTCCGGGTCGTCAAGCATCACGCAGTCCGGCGCCTCCTGCGTCTCGTCAGCAGGGTCTTCACCGTCGATGGACATGTCGAATACGCAGCCTGCTGTGCCGCCGTCCGTGCCGAACCAGTACATGCGCCCGGCCTGGAGGCGCGCACGCAGGTAGTATTCGTTGTTCGTCTGGAGCTGCCTGTTGGCGATTCTCGATCCCGAGGTTGATGGATAAAGCATGTGGGGGTTGTCTTCGCGCCCCTGCGGAATCACAACGCCCTGCTGGAAGTAGAGCGTGAGCGAGTCGCCCACGTCGCCTGATATCTCGATGTAGTAGGTCCAGCTCTCCGGGTCGCCAGGGTCGTCGGCGGTGCCGTCGCCAAAGTCCCACTCGTCTGCGTAGAGGACAAAGCGCTGGTCGGCCTGCGGCTCCTCGATCTCGTCGAAGTCCGCCGAGGGTGCGTCTTTTTCGCTGTCTTCGTTGGGGTCTGCGGCATAGGCCATCACCGAGATGTTGTCGTTCGTGCCGATGCCATCGGTCCAGATGGTGTACGCCCTGCCGCGCTCAAGCGTTGCCTTGAAGAAGTACACTCCCTGCGTGTCGTCGTATTGCTCGCCCTTTTCCGCATCGGGGTCGTACGACCTCACCAATGTCACTGCGCGGTATCCGCCCGAGGCCGAGAACTTGATGGAGACCGCATGCTCCTCGCAGTCGCCGTTGGCGCCGAACGCCGCCGCCGCCGCAAATCCTGCCACGCATAACGCAGAGATCAATTTTTTCATGACTGTATTTCCTTTCATTCTCATCAGAGGTTCACAGAGATTGTCTGCCTGATTCCCATGTGTCCTTTATATGATATGCTACGTTTGTTAGATGAATGTTAGAAGATCTACAGGAAACGTCCGGTGAGGCTCTCCTTGCACTTCCTTATCGCGTCGGGCGGGCCTTCGCAAACGAGGTTGCCGCCAGCGTCGCCTCCGCCAGGACCAAGGTCTATGATCCAGTCGGCGCACTTCATGACGTCCACGTTGTGCTCGATCACAACCACCGTGTTGCCGCCCTCGCGCAGCTTCAGGAGAAGGCGCATGAGCTTTGCCACGTCGTCGAAGTGGAGTCCCGTAGTCGGCTCGTCGAGGAGGTAGAGCGTGCGGCCCGTCGAGCGGCGCGAGAGCTCCGTAGCGAGCTTTATGCGCTGCGCCTCGCCGCCGGAAAGCGTCGTGGCGCTCTGGCCGAGGCCGATGTAGCCAAGCCCCACGTCGACGAGCGTCTTCAGCTTCGCGGCGAGGCGGGGCACCTTCGCGAAGAAATCATACGCCTCGGCGACAGTCATGTCAAGAACCTCGGCTATCGACTTGCCGCCGTACTTGACCTCAAGCGTCTCCTTGTTGAAACGCCGCCCGCCGCACTGCTCGCACGTCACATAGACATCCGGCAGGAAGCTCATCTCGAGCTTGCGCACGCCGTCGCCGCCGCACGTCTCGCAGCGCCCGCCCTTCACGTTGAAGCTGAAACGGCCCGGACCATACCCGCGCGCCTTTGCGCCCTCCGTCTTCGCAAAGAGCTCGCGTATGTCGGAGAAGAAGCCCACGTACGTGGCTGGATTCGAGCGCGGGGTACGTCCGATCGGACTCTGGTCTATCTCGATCACCTTGTCGATGTTCTCGACGCCCTTGAGGCTGCGGAACTTGCCCGGCGCGGCCTTGGCATGGTAGAGGCGCCGCATCAGCTCGCGCTTGAGCGTCTCGTCGATCAACGTCGACTTCCCGCTGCCGCTCACGCCCGTCACCACCGTGAACGTGCCCAGCGGAATCCTCACCGTGATGTTCTTGAGATTGTGCTCCGTGCAGCCCGAGATTGTCAGGAACTTGGCGCCTGGCGCCTTGTGCCTTATGCCTTGTGCGTTATCTGAACTTTGAACTTTCTCCGGCACTATCTTCTTGCGGCCGTTGAGATAATCGGCCGTCAGCGTTTCTGCCTTCAAAAGCCCATCCCACGGGCCCTGGTACATCACGCGGCCGCCCTCGCGGCCTGCGCCCGGGCCGAGATCGACTATCCAGTCGGCGGTGCGCATCATCTCGGCGTCGTGCTCAACAACGACCACCGTGTTGCCCCTGTCGCGCAGCTCGCGGAGCATGGCGATGAGCTTCTCGTTGTCGCGAGGGTGGAGTCCGATCGTGGGCTCGTCGAGCACGTAGAGAACGCCCACAAGCCCGCTGCCGATCTGCGAGGCGAGGCGTATGCGCTGCATCTAGCCGCCGCTCAGGCTGGAGCTCGACCGGTCTAGCGTGAGATAGTCGAGGCCGACGTCGTTGAGGAAGCCGAGGCGCTTCACGATCTCCTTCAGAACGTCTTTTACCGGCTCAAGCGTCTTGCCGAGTCCGTCAGGATCGTCAACCGCGCGCGCCTGGATTCCCTTGAAGAAGGCGAGCGAATCCTTCACAGGCATCGCCATCACCTCGACGATCGTCTTGCCCGCCACGGTGACCGCGCGCGACTCGGGCCTCAGGCGCGAGCCGTGGCACGCGGGGCATGGACGATAGCTCTGGTACGCCTCGAACTTCTCGCGCCGCTCGTCGCTCTCGGCGTTCTCCATCATGCGCTTCACGCTGTCTAGAACGCCGGCGAACGGCTTATCCTCCTTGCGCCACGGCAGCACGAGGTCGTCGTCGAAGCCGTGCATCAGCTTGTGGCGGAAGCTGGCAGGCAGCTTCTCGTACGGCGTCTCGAGCTTCACCTTGTACTGCCGCGCGATTCTCGCGAGTATCTCGTTGTAGTACATGATCGCCATGTGCCCGGCACGGCGCCAGGGATGAATGCATTCGCGCAGGGGAAGAGTCTTGTCGGGCACGACGAGATCTTCGTCGAAGTAGTATATCGAGCCGAGTCCGCCGCATTCGGGACACGCCCCGAAAGGCGAGTTGAAAGAGAAGGAGCGCGGCTTTAGCTCGTCGAAAGAAAGGCCGCAGTCGGGGCACGCGTTCTTCTCGGAGAAGACGAGCGGGGCGTCGCCGCCAACAGTCTCCACGGTGATGAGCCCGCCGCCCGTCTTCAAGCCGAGTTCAACAGAATCCGTCAGCCGCGTGACGAACTGTGAGTTTGAAGTTGAAACTAGCCGGTCCACGACTACGTCGATGGAGTGGCTCTTCTTCTTGTCGAGCGCCGGAACGTCCTCCAGCGGGTACGTGGCGCCGTCCACGCGCACTCGCACGAAGCCGGCGCGCTTGATGTCGGCGAGCGTCTCCTCGTGGCGTCCCTTGCGTCCCTTCACCACGGGCGCGTAGATGATGAACTTGGTGCCGGCTGGAAGCTTGAGGAGCGCTTCGACGATCTGCTCGGCCGACTGCCTGCGCACGGGCTTGCCGCACTTGGGACAGTGCGCCACGCCTACGGAGCCGTAGAGAAGGCGCAGGTAGTCGTGTATCTCCGTGACCGTGGCGACGATGGAGCGGGGGTTGCCGCCCGACGTGCGCTGCTCGATTGCGATCGCGGGCGAAAGGCCCTCGATGCGCTCCACGTCGGGCTTCTGCATCTGGTCCAGGAACTGGCGCGCGTACGCGGAAAGCGACTCCACATAGCGGCGCTGCCCCTCGGCGTAGAGCGTGTCGAACGCAAGCGACGACTTGCCGCTCCCCGAAAGCCCAGTCACCACTGTGAGCGAATTGCGCGGAATCCTTACGTCAACATCGCGCAGGTTGTGGACCTTTGCGCCCTCTATTATGATGTCGCCCATCTCATTCCCATTCGATCGTGGCGGGCGGCTTGGACGAAATGTCGTACACAACGCGGTTGATGCCGCGCACCTCGTTTATGATGCGGTTGGAGATGCGCGCGAGAACGTCGTACGGAATGCGCGTCCAGTCGGCCGTCATCGCATCGATAGAGTTCACGCTGCGCACTGCGCACGTGTACTCGTATGTGCGCTGGTCGCCCATCACGCCAACGCTCTTCACGGGCAGCAGCACGGCGAACGTCTGCCAGATGGTCTTGTAGTCGGGCAACTTCCGGATCTCCTCCTGCACGCGCAGGTCGGCCAGCTGCAGCAGCTCCACCTTCTCCTTCGTCACCTCGCCGAGGATGCGAACGCCGAGTCCAGGACCAGGGAACGGCTGGCGGTCGAGGAGCTCGTCGGCCATGCCGAGAACGCGTCCGACGGCGCGCACTTCGTCCTTGAAGAGCTCCTTCAGCGGCTCCACCAGCTCGAACTTCAGGTCCGGCGGCAGGCCGCCCACGTTATGGTGACTCTTGATGGTCTGCGACGGACCGTTCTTCGGGCTCTTGGACTCGATGACGTCCGGATAGATCGTACCCTGCGCGAGGTAGCGGCAGTCGCGGAAGCGGCGCGCCTCTTCGGCGAAGACGTCGATGAAGAGCTTGCCTATCGTCTTGCGCTTCTTCTCCGGATCGTCGATGCCCGCAAGCGCCGCGTAGAAGCGGTCTGCCGCGCGCACCACGGTGAGGTCGAGGCCGAGGTTGCGCCTGAACATCTCCTCCACCTGCTCGGCCTCGCGCCAGCGCAGCAGGCCGTTGTCCACGAAGATGCAGTGCAGGCGCCTGCCGATCGCGCGGTTGAGGAGAACGGCCACCACGGACGAATCGACGCCGCCGGAGAGGCCTAGCACCACTTCGTCGTCGCCGATCTCCTTCTGCAGGCGCGCCACCGTGGCGTCCACCCACGAGTCGAGCCGCCAGTCGCGCGCGCATCCGCACACTCCAAACACGAAGTTCGCGAGAATCTGAGTGCCGTACTGCGTGTGCACCACCTCGGGATGGAACTGGAGGGCGTAGAAGCGATTCTCGTTGTCGAACATCGCGGCGAAAGGACACGTTGCCGACACGGCCCCGCGCTCGAAGCTCGCAGGAATCGCCTCCACCCTGTCGCCATGGCTCATCCACACCGTGATCGTGGAGGGGACGTCCTTGAATAGCGGATTGCCCGGCATGATCTCGATTGGCATCTTGCCGTACTCTCGCTCCGCGCCGGGCGCCACCCTGCCGCCCAGCTTCTGGCTCATCAGCTGCATTCCGTAGCAGATGCCCAGAACGGGCACTCCGAGCTCGAAAATGGCAGGGTCCACAGTGGGCGCGCCTTCGTCGAACACGCTGTTGGGGCCGCCCGAGAGCACTATGCCGGACGGCATGTCCTTACGCAGCTCTTCGGCCGTAATACTACAGCCCACGATCTCGGAATACACCTCCATCTCGCGAATACGACGCGCTATCAGCTGCGTGTACTGCGAGCCATAGTCCAAAATGACTATTCTGTTCATTGCCTTGTTCCTGCCCTCCCCTTTGACCAATTCATTAAAAACCGATCTTGGCTTTCGTCGCCGCGGCAACTCCACCCGCCGCTTCGGCGCCGTGGTGCGATATCTTATTGAGGCCGGGCACTTCGGTGGGGCCGATCCATCCGGCCTTCACGCCCACGAAGCCGTATAGCCACAGGCATCCCAGAACAACGAGCGCCAGCGCGATCAGCGACGGCAGAATGCGTTTGATCAAGATCTTAACCATGATGTACCTACCTTTCTTTGCTTGCGGATATTATATCAAATCCACAAGCCGCGCGCCAATCCGTCATTGCAAGTTTGTGACGCACCGTCCGCATGGACGAAAAAATCCCCCGCCGGCGGGCGGGGGATTTGTGGCAGAGCGCGTGTCCTCACGCGCCGTTGCTATCTGACGATGATCTTGAAGCCGATGGACGTACGCCTGATCGTCACGCCGGGCACGGTCTTCACAAAGACATTTGGATAGCCGTCTGGAATGACCATGTTCTCCGTCAGCCCCGTTGGATCAATGGCGATCTGCGCGGACGCTGGAAATGCAGCGAGTATGCCGTCGAGCTGCGCCTGCGTCTTCGCGGAGAATATAGGTAAGCCGCGCACCATGTCCTCCGTAATCGTCACGTCTGCGAGGTCGATCGTGGGCGGGATGCTGATGCGGGTGCTGAGGTTGAAGTGCGTTCTGAAGCCGCTTACCCACGTGAGCGCGTTCGTGAACGCATTCACGGTGGTGGGCGTGACCGTCGCCGTCATCGTTTCGTCGTCCACTTCGAGGTCGAACTCCCGGTCCGGGCCGTAGTACCATACCTTGTTGTTCGACCCTCCTGTAACAAGGCCGTCCCACTGCCCGTTTGCCGGGACGAACACCTGGACGCCAGAGTCGCCGTTCAGCATGGCGTTGCTGCCAGCCTGCGTCATATTAACTCCCTTCGTGTTCTTTCCCATGAGAATCATCTTCATGGAAGCACTGCTTTTGGCAAACGAGGCGCAAGACACAGTGGTGTGCGTCTGACTCTCCGCCGTCGGTTTTCCCTTTACCCATATCGCCTCCAGTTTTGGGCAGCTTGAGACTATGCCGTAATTGATGTTGCCTTCGCCCAGCACGTCGACCGACGCGGGAATGACGACGGCTCCGGAGATCTGCGTGTCCTGGAATGCACCGAACCTGACGTACTGCAGCATGTCGCTGAACACAAGAGACCCCGTCATCTTTTTGCATGTTTGGAATATAGAATCGCCGAAAGCCACAGACTGCGACATGTTCGGATACACGCCACCTATGTTTTGGCAATTAGAGAAAACTCCGCCGCCGGTCGTGTTTCCCCAGAACTTCACGTTTCTGCCGCCGCTGAAGCCCGTCAGCGTTGTTTGATTGTTGAAAGCATAGTTGCGGATTTCCGTCACGGAGTCAGGAATCGTCAAGGTGCCGTTCAATTTGGCGGCAGTACCATTTTGGCGAAAAGCCCCCAATGCGATTTTGGTGACCGTGTAGTGCGTGCCGTTGTAGTCGAACTCCCACGGGATGAGAGAAGCGTCCACTGTTACATTTAGGTCGGCGATGGCTTTGTACGCCAAGTTGTCCCTGTCGGTGGTGCCTTCGCAGGAGGTGTTGATGCCGAGCATCGCCGTGCCCGCCACCTCGCCCTCCGATCCGTACGACGCCAAATTCGGATCCGCTTCCGGCTCCAGCCGGGCTCGCCATGTATAGCCGTTGGCCTCGAATGTGATATTCTCCGTCGCGGCGTTCGCCGCCATCGGGATTGCCGCGCTTGCCGCAATTGCGGCGATGGTAATCAGTTTGCTCATGTTCATTGAGGTAACCTCCTCTTCTTTCGCGATGTCTGCGAGCCAGACCACGCGGCCTGACGAATCCGCCGAACACTTTTCCGCAGTTTGGCGAAATTGTACCATACCCCCCCCCCGTTAGTCAAGGCTAACATTCGGGGTTTTGTTTTCCGCATTTGCCAAGTCTCGCCGGCATTCTCCTGTTTTCTCCTGTTCTTTGTGGCCTATGTCATTTCAAACTGCCGGTCCTAGGCTTATTTGGATCGACATGGAGAACGCGCCAACCTCCTGCGGACAAGGGAAGAATCCATCAGCGGACGTAGATCTTGAGGCCCGGATTGGGCGCGATGAGCAGCCCGTCGGGCATCCTGTAAAGCCGCATCGAAGCGGCGGTCGCATCGTCGAGCACGAACGCAACGCTTTCGTCCGGAGCGCCCGCCGCCGTCCACTTCACGACGTAGCCGGCCTTCTCGCCGGTCACCTCGTCCTGCAGACGCGAAAGTTCGCGGATGTCGCCGCGCCCTGCGAGGTTCACCGTCACCTTCGCCCCGGCCGCGTATTTCAGCGTGGCCGACTTGCCCCAGTCGTTCACGAGCGTGCAGGTGGTGTTGAACACGGTGCTGCGCCCTGCGAGGTCGAGGACGGAGCCGTTCTGCATGGTGCAGCCGAAGAACGTGTCCTGATTCGGCTTGAACGTGCCGTACACGTTGAGCGTTCCGGCGCCCTTGATGTAGCCCGCCGTGTAGTTGGCGATGTAGTCCCTCAGCTCCACCGTGTTCCCGATGTCCATCGCGGTGGCCACGTCAAGCGTCGTGGTGCGAAGGTCGAGGGCGTCGTTGACGATCAGCACGCGCCTCCCGCTTGTGCGGATGGTGCCGTTCGTGAGCGACTGGCGCATTACGAGGTCGCCGTTCGTCCCGTTGGCGTTTTCAAGGTCGATGTGAAGCGTATGCCCGCCGAGGTCGCCGCGGTCTAACGGCTCTCCCCCGGCGGAGCTGCGCACGTCGCCGAACACGACCCCGAACGTCACCTTGAGCGTGGAGTCCGCAAGAAGCGCCCCGACGCCCGTTCCCGCCGCACCTCTGTTCGTCATCGGGAACGGCCCGCTGTTCTGCAGCTTTCCGCCGGCGAGCTTCACGCAGGTGCGGTATGCGTAGTTCGCCCGCATGTCGAAGGCGCCGTTCGGCCCGACTATGATTTCGCCTGCGCCAAACGCCTTGAACAAGTCCCAGCAGTATCTTGTGTCGTTCCAAGCCGGCGGGTCCGGCGGCTGCGCCGTGCCCTCTTCGACATACGTTCCGCCGCTGTAGCTCTGGGCAAGCCGCGAAACGAAAGTTCCCGCGCCCTTCTTCGTCAGCCTCAGCAGCCCGGCGAGCGAAACAAGGGTGTTTTCGAGCGTCCCGCCCGCGACTTCGACGACGAGCTCGCCGCCCGCGGCCGTCGAAGTGACGGTGAACGGCCACTCTCCCTTGAACGCCGAGGCCGGCAGCTTGAGCGAACGTCCCTTCACGTCAATCGTCGCCCCGTCCGCCACGACGAACGGCAGCGCTCCCATGTCGTACAGTCCTTCGCCTTTCGGCAGGTCGTACACGCCCGTGAGCTTGTACCTGAGCGGCACGACGCCCTGCTCCACGATCGCGCGGTATTCCGCGTCGGACGAGAACCACACCTCGACGTCTTCCATCCCCTCCGTCCACTCGCCTGGATAGTCCGTGCCGTCTTCCTGGTAGTATTTCCACCCCTCTCCCTCCACGTCCCAGCGCGCATGGTGCGGCGCAAGAGTCGTCTTCACGTACAGCCCGTCTCCGCGCGCGGATAGGGCGATGTTGCGCTCTTCCGCAGTCCAGCCCTCGCCCTCGAGGCGGAATTGGACGGTCGTCTTAGGCTGGTTCTCCTCGCTCCATGCCACGAGGCAGTCGCCGGCCGCAACCGTGCGCGTTCCCGCATACACCGTCACGACCGCCCCATCGACGAACGTGAGCGGGCTCGCGACGCCGTCGTACGGCGCGTCGCAGTCGCCAAGGTCGAACACCGGCGCGAGATGCGCCGCGTCGCCGAGCTGCACGGCGGGGAAGCTCGTGGCCGTCGCCTTCACGGCGTAGCGCCCAAGCACGATCGCATGTGGCTTCTGGTCTTCGCGCGGCGCGCGCACGCCGCCGAACGTGAGATTTGTCACGACCACGACGCTGTTGCCGCCGATGTTCGCGCCGGGAAGCACCGTCATGTCGACAAGCGGCGCGGAGAACGCGCTGCCGGAGGTGTAGAAGCCGGCGTTTCCGCTGCCGTTGTTGGAAACGTTCGCCACGATCTCGCCGCCGTCCTGCACTACGCCGTTGAACACGAAGAAGCGCGCGTTTCCGTTGACCGTGAGCCTGTGGCCATTGAGCGAAATCCGGCATGGATCGCTGTTGAGGCGCAGGTTGAACGCATCCTCGCCGTTGATTCCGATCGTGGCGTCGTCCGAAAGCGCCAGGCTGCCGATGTAAGACGAGGCATAGCCGCCTGCACGCATCCTGTCGCCGTAGATTGCGCCTTTGCCGTCCGGTCCGGCGCCCGCTATCGTAACGTTGTAGCCGTTTAGCGTCTGGGGCTTCCCCTCTATGAGGATCTGCGCCCCGGCGGCAACCTCGACGGCGGTTCCCCACGTGCCGAATCCGTACGCATTGTTCGTATCCCTGCGCGCCCTGCCCTCTGCGATGAGCGTTCCGCCCGTGTAGTGCTGCTCCTTGCCGGCGACGTACGTGCCGCCGCCCTCCTTCACCACCTTCACCGTGTTCGTTATCGCGACGGTGGAATTGGAGAATTCGCCGCTTGCGACGTTGATGTGCAGTTCACCGCCGCCGCGGCCGGCTGCGGGGCCCGGCGCGAACTCGCCGGAGCCGAGATTTTCGAAGAACGCCCTGTCGGCCATGTCGTAGAAGCCGACCTCGCCGTCCACCAGCCGCCGCGCGGGGACGAAGTTGCGCTTGAGCGAGGTCTGCGGATTGTAGATCTTGACGGAGTATATCCTGAAAGGCCCTGCCCCATTCCCCGTGCCTCCGAAATTTCTCGCAGGCATGTACATCGTGAAGGAGACATCGACTGGATTGGACAGGTTGCCCGTGTTGTCCCATGTGGCGCCGTTGACGTCGAGCGTCCTTTTCGCCGCGCTCCATGTCGCCTCGATCACAGTCCGCACGTCCGGCGTCGCCGCGATGCCGCTTATCTGCGTGGAGCCGCTGTACATGATCGTCCACTTGTTGCCGTTGTTCGGCCACACCCAGAGACCGTAGGCCCTGTCGGTCACGGTGTTGTTGCTCCCCGTCTTCAGCGACGATGAGAGGAACGGCATGTACGCGGTGCTGGACGGCCCCTTGTAGATTATGTCGGCCTCCACCTTCACCTCGCCGCTCGCCTTCACGCCCGTGTCGATGTACTGCGTACCGCTCGCGTCGAGGTACTCCAGCCGTTCGTACCCGGCGGGGAGACCAACGGGATTGCCGATTGCGCCGGTGCCGTCGAACCCGACAACAGTAAGGGAATGACCGTTGAGGTTGACCAGGGCGTTCGCGCTTATCGTCACGATTCCGTCCGCGCTCCAATCCTCGTCGGCCTCCAGCGTGTAGTCGGCCTCGATAGTCCTGCCTGCATGGAGCGCGCACGCACACGCCGCCATGGCCGTTGCAAACATGAATCTCGATTTCAGCATTGTTCTTCTCCCGTTAGCCGGAACAACAGTCGTTACACGTCTAGTTTACCAAATCCCCGCACTCCGCGCAAGCGCCCAGAATGGAAATCGGGATATGCGCCAATGCGCGGCCGATCCGGTGAATGTTGACGCTTGACGGCGGCGGGCGGGCATGGTATTATTTCGCCATGAACGCACTTATTGCCCGATTCCGCATTTCCGCCGCCGTTTTCTTCGGCGGGCTTCTTTCTGCACTTGCGCAAACAGCCCCCACGGCGCTGCAGTCCGTGGCGTCCGAGCCGGAGGCCGTGCGGGCCGCTCCCGGCGTGGCTGCCTCGGTGGAGGCCACAAGCGGCTGGCTCGACGCCTTCACGGGCATGGTGGATACGGCCGGCAACTGGGTGTGGGGTGTGCCGCTCATAGCCGCCATCCTGGCCACCGGAATGATCCTCACGCTCTATCTGCGCCTCAGCCACGTCTTCAACCTGAAGCGCGCCTTCAAGTACATGTTCCAGCAGGAAGAGGGGGATGGCGTGTCGGGCGAGGTGAGCTCGTTCGGCGCGCTGTGCACCGCGCTCTCGGCGACGATCGGCACGGGAAACATCGTGGGCGTTGCCACTGCGATAGGCACGGGTGGACCAGGCGCCCTCTTCTGGATGGAGGTGGCCGCCTTCTTCGGCATGGCCACGAAATACGCCGAGGGCCTTCTAGCGGTAAAGTACCGCGAAGTGGCAACCGATGGACGCGTTCTAGGCGGCCCCTTCTACTACATCGAGAAAGGACTCGGCCGCCGCTGGAAGCCGCTCGCCGTGGCGTTCGCGTTCTTCGGCACGCTCGCGGGAATCATGGGCATCGGCACCATCACGCAGATCCACGGCATCACCTCGGCCGTGCAGCGCTTCTTCGACCCGAACTTCAACCCCTCCGACATGACGACGGGCATTCAGCTATTCGGCACCACCTACTCCATGCCGGTGGTCCTGGCCGGCATCACGGTGACGGCGTGCGTGGGCCTCGTGGTGATTGGCGGGCTCAAGCGCATCGCAAAAGTCTCGATGGTGATCGTGCCCTTCATGGCCATCTTCTACGTGGCGATCATCGTGTTCCTCCTGATGGGCAACCTCTCGAAGGTGACCGAGGCGGTGGAGCTCATCGTGAAGGCCGCGTTCAACCCGAAGGCGTTCACTGGCGGCGTGGTGGGAACTGTGTTCATCGCCATTCAGAAAGGCGTGGCGCGCGGTATCTTCTCGAACGAGGCGGGCCTGGGGTCCGCGCCGATCGCCGCCGCGGCAGCAAAGACGAACGAGCCGGCGCGCCAGGGGCTCGTGTGCATGACGGGCACCTTCATCGACACGATCGTCATCTGCACGATGACGGGCCTCGCGATCGTCGTCACCGGCGCATGGGAGCCGTCGCTCGGGCTCAAGGGCGTCGACATCACGATCGAGGCGTTCAGCCGCGGCCTCGCCTTCCTCGGCCCGCATTCGGGCATAATCGCGTCGTTCTTCCTGATGACGGCTCTCGCGTTCTTCGCGTTCACAACGATTCTCGGCTGGGCATACTACTCGGAGAAATGCCTCGAATACCTCGTTGGCACGAAGCGCCCATGGGCCATCAACGCATACCGCATCGCCTACGTCGCAGTCGTGTTCGTGGGGCCGTACCTCACGGTGTCGGCGGTGTGGGGCATTGCGGACGTCTTCAACGGCCTCATGGCGTTCCCCAACCTCGTCGCGCTCGTGCTTCTCTCGCCCGTCGTGGCGCGCACGACCTTCGACTTCCTCCGTCGCACCAGAGCCGCATAGGCTTCATCGGGAAAAGCGCAACCCCGGCCCTTTTGAATTTAACGCGCCGGAAAAATGTGCTATAATCTTCCCGCTTTTCGGGGACGGTGCGTCCCCGCGCGTCGTCCCGGTCCGGAGCGGCGCGGCATAAAGGCCACACGATCATAACGAGCAAAAGGAAGCAGCAATGACATACGACGAGGCGAAGTCCGTTCTCGAGAAAAACGGCCAGGGGCACGTGCTCCAGTTCTGGAAGCAGCTTTCTGCGAAGGAGCGCGAGGCGCTTCTCGCGCAGGTGGAGACGATAGACTTCAAGGAGCTGAAGCGCTGCGCGGCGATCCTCGCGAGCGGCGGAGCGGCTGCAGCGAAGAAGGGCAAGCCCACCGCGCCCAAGGTGGCGCAGCTCAAGGGCGCTCCGCTTAAGAAGGCCGTTGCCGCAGGCGAGAAGGAGCTTGCCGCGGGACGCGTGGGCGTGCTGCTCGTCGCGGGCGGGCAGGGCTCGCGCCTCGGCTACGATGGTCCCAAGGGCGCGTATTCCATCGGCCCCGTGACAGGCGCCTCGCTCTTCCACTTCCACGCGCGCAAGATACTCGCCCTCAGCGTGCGCTACAAGGCCGCGATTCCGTTCTACGTGATGACTAGCGCCGCCAACTACGACGCCACGGTCGCCCACTTCGAGGAGAACGACTACTTCGGCCTCGATCCGAAGAACGTCGTCTTCTTCCGCCAGGGAATGTGGCCCGGCATGACGGCAGACGGCAAGATCATCCTCGACGCCCCCGGCCATGTGTTCATGAGCCCCGACGGACACGGCGGCATGATCAGCGCCCTCAAGGCGAACGGCTGCTTCAAGGACATGAAGGCGCGCGGCGTCAAGACTCTCTTCTACTTCCAGGTGGACAACCCCATGGTCGAAGTTGCCGATCCCGCCTTCATCGGCCTCCACACGCTCGAGAAGAGCGAGTACTCCCTCAAGCTCTGCGCCAAGCGCGACCCCTACGAGGGCCTCGGCATGGTGGTGAAGCGCGACGGCCACTTCGACATGATCGAGTACACCGAGATGACCGAGGAGATGAACACCCGCCGCACGAAGACGGGCGACCTCTACTTCAAGTTCGGCTCGCCCGCAATCCACGTGTTCGACCGCGCCTTCCTCGAGCGCGAGGCCTCCAAGGCGATGCCGCTCCACCTTGCCCACAAGAAGATCGCCACGGTGGACGCCTCGGGCAAGACGGTGAAGCCCTCCGAGCCGAACGGCTACAAGTTCGAGAAGTTCATCTTCGACGCGCTGGCCGACGCGAAGGGCGTCAGCTGCCTCGCGTTCGACCGCGCGGACGAGTTTTCACCCGTGAAGAACGCCGAGGGCAAGGACTCCCCCGCCACCTGCCGCGCCGACCTCCAGGCCAAGTGGCGCCGTCAGCTCGCGAAGGCCGGCGTGCAGGTACCCGAATCGCTGCCGCTGGAAGTCGATCCCGCCTACGCGCTCGACGCCGCCGAAGTCGCCTCCGTAGGACTTCTCCTGCGCGCCAACTGATTTTCTCCACACCACCCAAAGGAACAAGAACATGCAGAAAGCAGACATCGGTCTCGTGGGTCTCGCCGTTATGGGCGAGAACCTGATCATGAACATGGAGTCCAAGGGCCTCACCGTGGCGTGCTACAACCGCACAGTGGAGAAGGTGGAGGCATTCACGTCAGGACGCGCAAAGGGCAAGAACATCATCGGCTGCCAC
>JAEEGH010011973.1_pt1 | contig 19581 bp, 19 predicted proteins | sample 9134181 | NCBI WGS metagenome assembly JAEEGH01 (sample SAMN16246544, study PRJNA631951) | gut metagenome | biome: gut microbiome; feature: rumen; material: DP-attached | host: Bos | place: Iran: Karaj | collected 2018-10 | reverse complement strand
TGAGGGTCGTGGGAGACTACCACGTTGATAGGCAGGATGTGTAAGTTCGGCAACGGGCTCAGCAGACCTGTACTAATTGCCCGAGAGACTTTCTCTTACAGAAAGATAGTTGCCTAAGAAAAGCGAAATCTGGAAATCTGAAGTGGAGCTGAAGATCTGTTCTCTCAAGTCATATATGCCGCGGTTATAGCGGTGAGGAACCACCTCTTCCCATTCCGAACAGAGAAGTTAAGCTCACCATCGCCGATGGTACTGCCCCACCAGGTGGGAGAGTAGGTAGCTGCGGTTTTTCGGAAGCCCGTGTCCAAATGGATGCGGGCTTCTTTTTTTATCCAAGAAATAGTGTTAAATTTGTACGATAAAAAGGAAAATACTTTTAATTCCATAATTACTATGCAAATCATCTCTGTTTTCGGTAGGGAAATCCTGGATTCCCGCGGAAATCCCACCATCGAAGTTGAAGTTACCCTGGATTCCGGTGCCATCGGCATCGCTGCCGTTCCCTCCGGCGCATCTACCGGTGAAAATGAGGCCCTGGAGCTGCGCGACGGCGACAAGAAGCGCTACGGCGGCAAGGGCGTTCTCAAGGCTGTTGACAATGTGAATAAGGTCATCGCCCCCGAAATCATCGGCATGGATGCCATGAACCAGCGCGAAATCGACAAGACCATGATCGAGCTGGACGGCACGCCCACCAAGAGCAAACTGGGCGCCAACGCCATCCTGGGTGTTTCCCTGGCCGTGGCCAAGGCCGCTGCAGAAGAGCTGGGCCTGCCCCTGTACCGCTACATCGGCGGCACCAACGCCTATGTCCTGCCCGTCCCGATGATGAACATCATCAACGGCGGCGCACACTCGGACGCCCCCATCGCCTTCCAGGAGTTTATGATTCGTCCCATCGGCGCTCAGAACGAGGCCGAAGCCGTCCGCATGGGCGCCGAGGTCTTCCACGCCCTGCAGAAAGTGCTCAAGGGCCGTGGCCTCTCCACCGCCGTGGGCGACGAAGGCGGTTTCGCTCCTGCCCTCAAGGGGATCAACGACGCCCTGGACTGCATCATCGCTGCCATCGAAGGCGCCGGTTATGTGCCCGGCAAGGACGTGACCATCGCGATGGACTGCGCCGCTTCCGAATTCTGCTTCAAGGAGGACGGCAAGTTCTACTATGACTACAAGCAGCTCAAGGACGGCAAGAAGAAGGACCCTCGCGGCCGCAAGCTCTCCACCGACCAGCAGATCAACTACCTCAAGCAGCTCATCAGCAAGTACCCCATCGACTCCATCGAGGACGGCCTCAGCGAGGAAGACTGGGAAGGCTGGGTGAAGCTCACCAAAGCCATCGGCGACCGCTGCCAGCTGGTGGGCGACGACCTCTTCGTCACCAACGTGAAGTACCTCCAGAAGGGTATCGAGATGGGTGCCGGCAACAGCATCCTCATCAAGGTGAACCAGATCGGTTCCCTCACCGAGACCCTGGACGCCATCGAGATGGCCCACCGTCACGGCTACACCACCGTCACGAGCCACCGCTCCGGCGAGACCGAGGACACCACCATTGCCGATATCGCCGTGGCCACCAACAGCGGCCAGATCAAGACCGGCTCCCTGTCCCGTACGGACCGTATCGCCAAGTACAACCGCCTGATGCGCATCGAGATCGACTTGGCCGATGAAGCTCGCTATGGCTACAAGAAACTTCGCTAAATGCTTGGCTCTGGCTGTTTTAGCCAGTGCCTGCACCCCGAAGGAACAAATGAATCCTCAGGCTCCGATTCCCTCGGAGCCTGAGGCTTCTTCGGCGGAGGTGCCGGGTGTTCTCTCCGTTCAGTTCGATGATGCCCTTACGGATGCCGTGGAGCAGGCCCTCGCCGCCGGCGAAGTGGTCCCCACCAAGGCTGCCGGGATGAGCAATCTGCTGGAGGAACTGGGAATTGAAAATCTGGAGCGCGTTTTCCCGGATGCGGGAGAATTCGAGGCCCGCAGCCGGAAGATGGGTATGCACCGCTTCTACCGGGTCAGGTTTTCGGAAGACGTGTCGCCCACCAAGGCATCGGCCTCCTTTGAGTCCCTGCCCGGCGTAATCTCCGCCCATCCGGTCAAGCGGATTCACAAACGCTCCTACACCTCGCCCAATGACCCGAATTTCTCAAAACAGTGGCATTATTATAACACCAGCAAACCCGGGGTCGACATCAATGTCCGCGAAGTGTGGAATAACTACACTACCGGCAGTGAAAAGGTAATCGTGAGCATCGTGGATGAACCTGTAGACCCATCCCATCCGGATCTCAAGGATGCTTTGTGGAAGGATGCATCCGGCCATACCGGCTACAATTTCGCCCGGTCCAGTTGGGATCTCTCCATCCGACCCCCTACCTCTTATTACGATGAAGATGGAGATATCGGCCACGGGACCCACGTTGCGGGAACCGTGGGCGCGGTGAGTAATAACAGCCTTGGCGTTGCCGGCATTGCCGGCGGAGACGCCGCAGCCGGCGTCAAGGGCGTGCGTCTGCAGTCCTGCGCCATTTTCTCCGGCGACAAATACGCCGACGACACCCAGTGCGCCAATGCGCTGAAGTGGGGCGCAGAACACGGTGCGGTGATTTCCCAGAACAGTTGGGGACCTACGGCCGACCTGGACGGTAACGGAGACATCACATCTTCCGAGCTTTCCCGGTATCGTAACTTCAGAATCAACACCTTCGATCCGGAGATGAAGGCTGCCATCGACTACTTTATCGCTTTCGCCGGCTGTGATGCTCAGGGCAATCAACTGGCGGATTCGCCTATGAAAGGCGGTCTGGTATGCTTTGCTTCAGGGAATGAAGGTGAATATGGGGTGGACTGGGATCCTTATGCCGGTTATGAACCGGTTATCGCCGTGGGCGCCTTTAACGAAAACGGAGAGCGGGCCTCCTATACCACCTACGGCAGCTGGGTGGACGTAGCCGCGCCGGCCGGTGAGGGCACGAAGTCTTCCAACTCCGTATGGAGCACCGTTCCCACCAGTATTACTTCCAGCGGTTATGGCGGCACGGGCTGGGTGGGCACCTCGATGGCCTGCCCGCACGCGAGCGGCGTGCTGGCCCTCATCGTCTCCTACTTCGGCGGCCCCGGTTTTACGGCCGATGACGCCCGCGCCATCCTCTTCGGGGGCTTGGGTAATACAATCGGCGGCAGCAAACCCGCGGGCAAGAAGATAGATGCGCTGGCCTCCTTCCAATGGGCCCTTCAGAATGGTTATACGGGCGGCGGTTCCGTGGATCCGCCGGAAGTCCATCATCCTCCGGTGGTGGAACTGGAGAAAACCAGCATTACCGTGAAGGCACACGAGAGCATCGAGGTGACCTACACGGTCTCCGATCCCGACGGGGATCCCGTCACCGTCACCTGTGAGACCGGGTCGATCGCGCTCAAGCACGATGCATCGGCCCAAAAACTCACGATCGACGGCTGGAAGGCGAACCCCGGCACCTATACGGCCACCGTCACGGCCAGTGACGGCACGCTGGAAGGATCGGCCACCCTCACTTATACGCTCCTTGCCAACCACGCGCCCAAGGTTAACGGCGGCTTCAGCGACCTGCTTCTCAGCGGTCTGACGGACGCCAGGGCGTTCAACGTCGCAGCCCTTTTCACCGATGAGGACGGAGAGGAACCGACCCTTTCCGTACAGGCCGGGGGAGACCCCTGCGTCAACGTGAAAATCGTGGGCGGTCGGTTGGCCATCACGCCCAAGGGATACGGCATCGCCAACGTCACCATTACCGCCTCGGACTTCCTGGGGGCCGATACTTCCGTCAGCTTCAGGGTAGCCGTCGTGAACCCCGACCAGCCCGTACAGTTGGTGGAGGAAGTGGTTTCTTCTGAGTTGGAAATGCGGATCGAAACGGCCACGCCTACGGCCGTGAAACTTGCTATTTATGCCTCCACCGGCGGCCTGGTTTACAAGAAGGAAACGCTTGCCAGCGCCTTCCTGCCCATCCAGCTGAACGTGGCGGGGCTTGCGCCGGGCCGCTATACCGCGGAACTGGCGTATAACGATGTCACGCACCGCGTGCGCTTCATCAAGTATTAAAGCAGGTCCTGTTTCAGGTTTTCTACGTACCGGGCGATTCTACGGAGTTCGCCCGGTATTCTTATTCCCTGGGGGCAGTGCTTGACGCAGACCCCGCAGCCGATGCAGTGGTCGGCCTGGCGGACGCTGGCTACGGCCCTGTCGTAACTTACCAGATAGGCTTTTTTCAGTTTCGAATAGCCCTTCTGGCTACTGCTTTGGGCATAGGTCCCTTCCGTGACGGCGCGGTTGTAGTGCTGGAAGACGCCCGGGATGTCGATCCCCCACGGGCAGGGCATACAGTACTGGCAGCCGGTGCAGCCGATGAGCGGATACTCCTTCATCTGGACCACCATCTGTTCCAGGAAGCCCATCTCTTCTTCGTTCAGGGGCTTGAAATGGCAGAAAGTGTCCAGGTTGTCCAGCAGCGGGTCCATATTCGTCATTCCCGACAGGCAGCATAGCACGCCGGGATGGCTGCCGCAGAAGCGGAAGGCCCAGGAGGCAATGCTCTTTTCCGGTTCCCGCGCTTTCATCTGCTCGGCGATGCCGGCGGGAACATTGGCCAGCCGGCCGCCCAGCAGGGGCTCCATTATCACCACGGGGATGCCGCGCTTTTCCAGTTCCCCGTACAGGTAGCTGGCGTCGGTCTCGTCTTTGTCGTCCTGGTGGTTCCAGTCCACGTAGTTCATCTGAATCTGGACGAAGTCCCAATGGTATTTCCCTTCGTCGTGCAGGGCCATCATCTCGTCGAAACCGCTTTGCGGCCCGTGGAAGGAAAAGCCGAGGTTGCGGATGCGTCCGGCAGCCTTTTCTTCCTTCAGGAATTCCATCAGGCCGCTTTCCTCGTAGCGTTTTCTGAACGCTTCTCCGCCGCTGAGCGAATGGAGGAGGTAGTAGTCGAAGTAGTCGGTGCGGAGCTGCTCGAAGGAGTTCCGGTACATCGCGATGGAATTGGAGGCCGATGCATCCGTGAAATTCGAGAGTTTGGTTGCGAGGAAATAACTGCTGCGCGGATGGCGGCTCAGGGCCTCTCCGGCAGCCTTTTCGCTCTGCCCGCGCAGGTACACGGGCGAGGTGTCGAAATAATTGACGCCGTGCTTCAGTGCATAGTCCACCATCTCGTTCACGGCTTCCTGGTCGATGACCTTTTTGCCGTCGGGGCCGTCGATCATCGGCCAGCGCATACAGCCGAAGCCCAGCAGCGACACTTTGTCGCCGCAGACGGGATTCTCCCGCAGGACCATTTCGGCCTTGGATTTTTCATCCGTCCCGGCCACTTTCTCTCCGCAGGCGGCCACAACCGCCGCAGCACCGGTTATTTTGAGGAATTCTCTACGCTTCATGGCTGTACCTCCCGTTTACTGTTATGGCACTGATGGGCCGCACCGGACAAAGATATTCGCAGGCGCCGCAGCCCGTGCAGATTTCTTCAGCGATCACCGGTATGCGGTGCCCGTCCTCCGTCTTTACCAGTTTGACGGCGCCAGACGGGCAGGCCTGTACGCATTTCCCGCAGTGGCTCTTGCCGGTAGCCATCAGGCAGGTTTCCGGGTTCACCCGGGCCGTGCCGATGTGGAATTGCGTTTTTTCTTCCCGGCCGATTTTCCGGATGGCGCCCGTGGGGCAGAGTTCGCTGCAGCGGGTGCATTCCGGCCGGCAGAAGCCTTTTTCGTAACTCATCTCCGGCTGCATCAGGCGCTCCAGGTCGCCCGAAGGCCGCAGGACATTGTTCGGGCACTCCGCCACGCACAGCTGGCAGGCGGTGCAGTGCCTGTAAAAATCCTTTACGCTTTTGGATCCGGGCGGGGTGAGCGGCACTTCGCGCTCCGGCGCCTGCTTCGGGAGAACCTCGGCCAGTCCGCCGTCCAGTTTTGCCACCGCCTGGGCCTTTGCCGTGGCGCCTTTCAGCGCAGCGGCCCCCACGGCTACGGCCGTGCCGGCGAGGAACGCCCGCCGTTCAGGAGCCTTGGGACTGCTCTTTGCCCCCGACCTCCAGGCGAAGCGGTACTTCAGGCCGCCTGCCTTGCAATGGTCGATGCAGTTGAAGCAGTCCACGCAGCGGGAGTAGTCAATCTTCGCGGAATCTTTGGTGATTTCTATGCAGCGGGCCTTGCAGTTGAGCTCGCAGCTGCGGCAGCGCACGCACTTGCTTTCGTCGATCACCGGGCGGAACATCGCGAAACGCGAGAAGAAGCTGAGCGTGGTCCCCACGGGGCAGACGCCGTTGCAGTAGGCGCGGCCGCCCCTGAACGCCACGACGGCCAGAATGATCAGGGTGGCGAGCGCGACCAGGAAGGTGGGCAGGCTTCGCATCCACACTTCCTTCGTATAGAAGGCATAGCTGCCGGCTCTTTCGGCCATCCAGGCCAAAAGGTTGTTTCCCCAGAGATAGAGCGGCTGCAGGAGATTCTGCACCATACGCCCGTAGGCGCTGTAGGGGGCGAGCAGGGACACGAACACGTGTACGCCGGCGATGAGGGCCGCCACGAACAGCACCCAGACGCCGTAGCGTAGCCATTTCATCTCCTTGTGGTATTTGTAGGGTTTCTTGCTCCGTCGGGCCCGCAGCCAGGCAATGCCGTCCTGGAAGACGCCCAGGGGGCAGATGACGCTGCAGTACACCCGCCCGAAGAGGAGGGTGAGGAGAACCAGCCCGGCGATGACTCCCGCGTTCAGGGCCAGGACGGCCGGCAGGAACTGGATTTTGGCCATCCATCCCAGGTAGCCGTGAAGCGCCCCGGTGAAATCCAGCAGCAGGAGGGTGATCCCAATCCAGAACACCCAGGCGAGCGCAATGCGAATCTTTTTCAGCATAAAGAGTCCAGAATGATATGCTTACAAATTTAGGAATAATTGCTATCTTTGCAAATACGCAAATTGAATCACTATGTTACCTAAGGCAAAAGAAATCGTGGATGCCATGTCCGTCAAGATGCAGGACGCGGTGGAATACCTGGAAGAAGACCTCAAGAATTACCGGGTGGGGAAGGCCTCTCCGGCCATCTTGAACCCCGTGGTGGTGGACTATTACGGAACCCCCACGCCCATTAACCAGGTGGCTTCCATCACCACGCCGGACGCCAAGACCATCGCCATCCAGCCTTGGGAGCGCTCGCTCATCGGCAAGATTGAGAAGGCCATCCTGGATGCGAATGTAGGGCTCACCCCTTCCAACAACGGGGAAATCATCCGCTGCATCGTGCCGGCCCTCACCGAGGAACGCCGTAAGGAACTCATCAAGAAGGCCAAGGCCCAGGGTGAGACCACCAAGGTGAGCATTCGGAATGCCCGTCGCGACGGCATTGACTTCCTCAAGAAGGCCCAGAAGAACGAGGGCCTGAGCGAGGACGGCGAAAAGGAAGGCGAGGAAGAACTCCAGAAAGTCACCGACAAATGGGTGAAGAAGGTGGACGAAGTCATCGCCGCCAAAGAAAAGGACATCCTCACCGTTTAATGATCATCGAGCCCGCCAGGAGAACCCTCTCCGTCAAAGAATACTATTTCTCCCTCAAGAATAAGGAGATCGCCGGCCTGAACGCATCCAGACCGGCCGATGACCCCATTATCAACCTGGGCATCGGCTCGCCGGACGGCAGTCCTTCGCCGGAAGCGGTGGAGGCTCTCTGCGCCTGCGCCCGCCGCCGCGGCGTGCACGGGTATCAGAGCTACACCGGTATCCCTGCGCTTCGGGAGGCTATGGCCGATTGGTACGCGCGCTGGTATGGCGTGCAGCTGGATCCCGCTTCCGAAATCCAGCCCCTGATGGGCTCCAAAGAGGGGATTCTCCTGCTTTCGCTGGCGTTTCTGAACCCGGGCGACAGAGTGCTGGTGCCCAATCCCGGGTACCCCACGTATACATCGGCCACCCGGATGTGCGAAGCCGAACCTGTCTTCTACGACCTGGTGGAGGCCGATGGCTGGTACCCCTCCTTTGAACAGCTGGAATCGCTGGACCTTACCGGCGTGAAGCTGATGTGGGTGAACTACCCCAATATGCCCACCGGCGCCCCGGCCAGGCGGGAGGTTTTCGAAAAACTGGTGGACTTCGCCCGCAGGCACAGGATTCTGCTGGTGAACGACAATCCCTACAGCTTCGTGCTGAACCAGCCGCTGTCCATCCTCTCCATTCCGGGTGCCCGCGAGGTGTGCCTGGAGATGAACTCCCTCTCCAAGAGCCACAATATGGCCGGCTGGCGTGTGGGGATGCTGGTAGGCGCGGCCGATGTCATCAAGGAACTGCTCAAAGTGAAGTCCCAGATGGACTCGGGGATGTTCCGCGGCATCCAGGAGGCCGCCGTGGCGGCCCTCTCCGCCGGTCCCGAGTGGTATGAGGCCCTCAACGCCGAATACCGCCGTCGCCGCGACGTCGCCTGCCGCATTATGGACGCCCTGGGCTGCACCTACGACCCATCTGCCGGAGGGCTCTACGTCTGGGGTCGCTGCCCCGGCAGTCCCGAAGGGAACACCCCTTCGGTCGCTGAAAAGAAGGCCGATGCTCCCTTAGGGGTGTCCGCCTTCGGCCCTGCCGCAGCGTGGAGCGACCGCATCCTGTACGGTGCGGGGGTGTTCCTCACCCCGGGCTTTGTGTTCGGCAGCAACGGTGCCAATTACCTTCGCATCTCCCTTTGCGCCGATGTGCCCACCCTGGAGAAAGCCCTCCGGAAAATTAAACAGCTATGACGGTTGGCGTAATTGGTCTGGGCCTCATCGGCGGCTCGATGGCGCTGGATTTAAAGCGCCGGGGCTTCGCATCCCACACGCTGGGTACGGAGAGCGACCCCGTGGCGGCCGAGGCGGCCGGGACCATCGGCCTGGTGGACGAAGTCGTGGATCTGGACACCCTCGTGGCTCGGTCCGATATCATCGTCCTCGCCGTTCCCGTCGGCACCGCCGTCAGTCTCCTTCCGTCGATTTTGGATAGGGTTGGAGGAACTCCCTCCCCCTATACTTGTCCGGGGGTGGACAAGCCCGTGGGAGGGAGTTCCTCCAACCCTCAAATAGTCATCGACGTCTGTTCCACGAAGGAGGCCGTCTGCCGGGCGGTGGAGAACCATCCCGCGCGGGGACGCTTCGTTTCCACGCACCCGATGGCCGGCACCGAGTACAGCGGCCCCTGGGCGGCCCAGCCGGGCCTTTTTGACGGCCGCGCCTGCATATTCTGCGATGCGGAAAAGAGCGACCCGGAAGCCGTGGCCGAAATCGACCGCCTTTACGCCGCGCTGAATATGCGCATCCTGCAGATGCCGTCGGCCCAGCATGATATGCACGCCGCCTATGTCTCTCACATTTCCCACGTCACGTCCTTCGCCCTGGCGCTCACCGTGCTGGACAAGGAAAAGGACGAGAAGCATATCTTCGACCTTGCCTCGGGCGGTTTTTCCAGCACTGTGCGTCTGGCAAAATCGAACCCCGATATGTGGGTTCCCATCCTCACCCAGAATAAAGACAACATCCTGCAGGTGATGGATACCTATATCGAAAAGATGCAGGCTTTCCGGGAGGCCGTCGCCGCGGAGGATCAGGAGCGCATCCGGCAGCTGATCGAGGAAGCCAACCACATTAAAAAGATACTCCGATGAACCTGGACATCATCCCCGGGACCGAGTGGGGCTTTTTCACCCTGCCGCGCCCGATGTGCATCGCCGGTCCCTGCAGCGCGGAGACCGAGGAACAGGTAATGGAGACGGCCGAAGGGCTCAACGCCTTCGGCATCCACGTTTTCCGCGCCGGCATCTGGAAGCCGCGCACGCATCCGGGATCCTTCGAAGGCGTGGGCACCCAGGGCCTCAAGTGGCTGCGCAAGGTCAAGGAAACCTACGGGATGAAGGTGTGCACCGAGGTGGCCAGCGAAAAACACGTCCTGGAGTGCATCAAATACGGAGTCGACATCGTCTGGGTGGGGGCGCGTACATCGGCCAATCCCTTCCTGATGCAGGAGATTGCCGATGCCCTCGAAGGGACGGATATGCCCGTGCTGGTGAAGAATCCCGTGAACCCGGACCTGGACCTGTGGATCGGCGCGCTGGAGCGGCTGAACCGGGCCGGCCTGCGGAAACTGGGCGTGATTCACCGCGGATTTTCCACATCGGCCGCCATCCCTTACCGCAACGACCCGGGCTGGAAGCTAGCCATCGAACTTCGCTCCCGCTATCCCCGGATGACCTTTTTTGCCGATCCTTCCCATATGGCCGGCGACCGGAAATATCTGCAGGAACTCTCCCAGCGGGCGATGGACCTGGGTCTGGACGGCCTGATGGTGGAGAGCCATCATTGCCCGGACTGCGCCTGGTCCGATGCCAAGCAGCAGCTCACCCCGAAGGACCTGCAGCACCTGCTGGAGAGCTTGGTCATCCGTGAGAATACCTCCGAGAACGATGCCTACCGCGAGGGAATCGACGCCCTCCGCGCCCGGATCGACCTCATCGACGAGAACCTGCTGAAGCTCCTGAAAGACCGGATGGACGTGAGCCGCGCCATCGGCGAGTACAAGCGTGCGCACAACGTGGCCATTCTCCAGACGGGCCGATGGGAGCAGCTCCTGGGCGATATGGTCTCCCGCGCCGCCGAGCTCGGAATTTCCGCGGAGACCATCACGGCCATCATGACCGCCATCCACGACGAATCCGTGCGGGTCCAGAAACTCTGATCCAGTGAAAATCGGCAACATAGACCTGGGTTACCGCCCCGTCACGCTGGCGCCGATGGAAGACGTCACCGACGCCAGTTTCCGCATCCTGTGCCGGGAGGCGGGCGCCGCGATGGTCACCACCGAATTCGTCAGCTCCGACGGATTGGTGCGGGACGTTTCCAAGACCATCGCCAAGATGCGCACCCTGGAGGAAGAGGCGCCGGTGGCCGTGCAGATCTATGGAAGCCTTCCCGAGGCGATGGTGGATGCGGCGAAGATGGCCGACAAAGCCGCTCAGCTCGCCGGCGGTCACGGGGCCGATGTCATCGACATCAACTTCGGCTGCCCCGTCTCGAAAATCGCCGGCCGGGGAGCCGGGAGCGGGATGATGCGGGAACCGGACAAACTCGTCGCCATCACCGAGGCCATCGTGAAGGCCGTGCCGGGCAAACCCGTCACCGTGAAAACCCGCCTGGGCTGGGACGAGAACTCGAAGATTATCGTGGAGCTGGCCGAAAGGCTGCAGGACGTGGGGGTCGCGGCCCTCACCATCCACGGCCGCACCCGCTGCCAGATGTACAAGGGGGAGGCCGACTGGACGCTCATCGGCGAAGTGAAAAACAATCCCCGGATGCGCATCCCCATTATCGGGAACGGCGATATTAATTCGGCGCAGAAGGCCCTTGAGGCTTTCGAGCGCTACGGCGTGGACGGCATTATGGTGGGCCGCGCCAGCTTCGGCCATCCCTGGATTTTCACCGAAATCCGGCACCTGCTGGACACCGGCGAAGAGCTGCCGGCGATGTCCGTAAAAGACCGCGTGGCGCTTGCCAAACGCCATTTTCAGTTGTCGCTGGACCTGAAAGGGCCCGTCACCGGCGTGTATGAGATGCGCCGCCACCTCAGCTGCTATTTCAAGGGGCTGCGCGATTTCAAGGAAACCCGCATCAAACTGGTCACCTCGAAGGATCCTGAAGAGATTATCGCTACGCTGGATTATGTGGCCGAACGATGGGGAAGCGAAGCTCCGCCGGCCGAAGGAGCGTACGGGCTCTGAAAAATTGCTATCTTTGCGTGTTATGATATACAGGCTCATATTGGCCCTCAGGCACCTCGCCTACGACAAGGGCTGGAAAAAGACCTTCAAGGCTGCCGTTCCCACGGTCTCGATCGGCAACCTCACCGTGGGCGGCACGGGGAAAACCCCGCATACGGAACTCCTGCTGCAGATTCTCCAGGAAAACTGGGTGGTGCCGCTCTCCGTCCTCTCGCGGGGCTACAAACGCAAGACCCGCGGCTACCGGGTGGCCGGCCCCGATGCCACCGCCCGCGAAGTGGGCGACGAGCCGCTGCAGATTGCCCGCAAGTTCCCGGCCGTCACCGTGGCGGTGGACAAAAACCGCGTGCGGGGGTGCCAGGAGCTCGCTTCCAGCAAGGTCATCATTCTGGACGACGCCTTCCAGTACCGCAAGCTGGAAGCTACGCTGAATATTGTGCTGGTGGATTACAGCAGGCCCATTTTTAAGGACAGCTTAATGCCGTTTGGGCATCTTAGGGATCTCCCTTCCCAGCTGAAACGGGCGCAGATTGTCATCGTCTCCAAATGCCCGGCCGAACTCTCCGACGAAGAACGGGCGGAGTGGCGCGCCAACCTTAAGCTCGCAGACGAACAGGAACTCTACTTCACGACGGTGTCCTACTGCCCTCCGGAAGGCGTCTTCCCGGAGGCCGATGCTCACTACCTCTACTCCCAGCGCCTGGTGCTCCTGTCCGGCATCGCCAACAATGCGCCGCTGAGGATGTATCTGTCTGATACTTACAAGATTGCGCAGCGGCTGGAGTACCCGGATCATCACCGTTTTTCCAAGGCCGATATCCGCACGGTCGCATCGGCCGCAAAAGCCAATCCCACGGCCTGCCTGATGACCACGGAGAAGGACGCCCAGCGTCTGCGCGACTGCAAGGACGTCCCCGCCGTCATCCGCGAACGCCTCTTCTACGTGCCCATCCGCGCCACCTTCCTCACCCAGGAGGAAGAGGCGGCCTTCACGGCACACCTCCTCAAGGCGGTGGAATAGCGGTTTTTGTTTGGTATTTTCGTAGAAAATCACTACCTTTGCGGTCCCTCTGAATGAAGGGGGATCGCAACATTTATGTTAAACCATTAATAATCAAGACAGTGGACACACTTAGCTACAAGACAGTTTCCCTCAATGCGGCAACTGTGAACAAGGAGTGGCTCGTTCTTGATGCAACCGATCTCGTGCTCGGTCGCCTGGCTTCCCGTGTAGCCCTCGTGCTGCGTGGAAAGAACAAGCCCGGCTACACCCCGCACGTGGACTGTGGCGACAACGTGATCATCATCAACGCCGAAAAGATCCGTCTCACCGGCAAGAAGATGACCGACCGCGTCTACACCCGCTACACCGGCTATCCCGGTGGCCAGCGTTTCACCACGCCCAAGGAGATCCTTGCTTCAAGGCCCGAGGAACTCATCCGCCGGTCTGTAAGGGGCATGCTCCCGAAGACCCGTCTTGGTGACAAGCTCATCAACAACCTGTATGTGTATGCAGGTCCCGAGCACCCGCACCAGGCGCAGAAACCCAAAACCATTAACTTTAACGAAATCTAAACAGAGCACATGGAACAGAAACACGCCCTTGGAAGACGTAAATCAGCTGTCGCTCGTGTTTATGTGGCTGCCGGATCGGGCAAGTTCGTCATCAACGACCGCCCTATGGAAGAGTACTTCAAGGAGGGAACCCTCCAGTACATCGCCAACCAGGCCCTCGAGGTCACCGGCACCGCAGGTCAGTTTGACATCAAGGTAAACCTCGTGGGAGGTGGTACCAAAGGTCAGGCGGAAGCCGTTCGTCTCGGAATCGCCCGCGCCCTGTGCGAGGTGGACAGCGAGGCCTACCGCTCCACGCTCAAGGCCGCCGGTTTCCTCACCCGCGACGCTCGCGAAGTCGAGCGCAAAAAGCCCGGTCAGCCTGGCGCACGTCGTCGCTTCCAGTTCAGCAAACGTTAATACTGGAGTTACGTCAGCACGGCAGGGGTCTTCATCAAATCCTGAGATCCCGGTGAGGATGCGAATCTTCCCGAGGCTACGAAAAGGATTGCCCCGCCGCGAAAAAATCCCGGAGACCAGTCAAAAGCACTGCTACTTCGGATTGATGAATGAGTTATTAAAAAGAATTTGAACCCATGTCAAGAACAACTTTCGAACAATTGCTTGATGCAGGCACCCACTTCGGCCACCTGGCCCGCAAGTGGAACCCCAAGATGGCTCCGTACATCTTCGACCAGAAGAACGGCATCCACATCATCGACCTGCACAAGACCGTCGTGAAAATCGACGAGGCAGCAGAGGTCCTCAAGGAAATGGCCCGCAGCGGCCGCAAGGTCCTCTTCGTTGCCACCAAGAAACAGGCTAAGGACGTCGTGGCCGCCAAGGCCCTCGAGGTCAATATGCCTTCCGTGACCGAGCGTTGGCCGGGTGGTATGCTTACCAACTTCCCCACCATTCGCAAGGCCGTCAAGAAAATGAATACCATCGACAAGATGAAAGAGGACGGCACCTTCGAGAAACTCGCCAAGCGTGAGCGCCTCCAGGTGGAGCGTCAGCGGGCCAAGCTCGAGAAGAACCTCGGTTCCATCCGCGATATGAGCCGTCTGCCCAGCGCCCTCTTCGTCGTCGACGTCCAGAAGGAGGCCAATGCCGTGAAGGAAGCCGTCCGTCTGAACATCCCGGTAATCGCTATGGTGGATACTTGTTGCGATCCCACCCCCATTGACTATGTGATTCCGGCCAACGATGACGCCACCAAGTCCATCGAACTCGTTATGGACGTGATGTGCAAAGCCATCGCAGAGGGTCTGGAGGAGCGCAAGCTCGAGAAGGAGAAGGAAGACACCGCCGAGGTTGGCGCTGAGGCCGCCGAAGCAGAGGCTCCCGCCGCTCCCGTGAAGAAGCTCCGCGCCCGCCGCACCCCGAAGGCCGAGGCTCCCGCAGAGGAAGCCCCCAAGGCAGAAGAAGCTCCCGTCGCTGAGGCAGCTCCCGAGGCTCCCAAGGCCGAAGAAGAAGCTCCCGCTGCCGAATAAGTAACCGTTAAAAGCAAGTAAGAACTATGGCTATCGCATTAGCAGACATCAAGAAGTTGCGCGACATGACCAGCGCAGGTATGATGGATTGCAAGAAGGCCCTCGAAGAAGCCGCCGGCGACTTCAAGCGTGCCGTTGAAATCCTCCGCGAAAAAGGTAAGTCCACCCTGGCCAAGCGCGGTGAAAACGAAACCACCCAAGGTGCCGTTCTCAGCCGCCTCGCCGGTGGAAAGGCCGTTCTCGTGTGCCTGGGCTGCGAAACCGACTTCGTAGCCGCCACCCCGGACTTCAAGACCCTCGCCGGCAACATCGCCGACGCAGCCATCGCCGCTTTCCCGGCCGATGCCGAGGCCCTGAAGGCCGTCAAGCTTGCCGATGGTTACTCCATCGAGGAAGACATCACCAACCAGGCCGGTAAGACCGGTGAAAAGCACGTCCTCGCTTTCTACGGTGCGCTCGACGCCCCGTTCGTGAGCGAATACGTGCACTTCAACGGAAAGCTGGGCGCCATCGTGGCCTTCAGCAAGCAGGTTCCTTCCGAAATCGCCCGCGGCATCGCCATGCAGGTGGCTTCGATGAACCCTGTGGCCGTGGACCCCGCTTCCGTCCCTGCAGAAGTGATCGAATCCGAGAAGACCGTCGCCATCCAGAAGACCAAGGACGAACAGGTGCAGAAGGCCGTTGACGCCGCCCTCAAGAAGGCCGGCATCAACCCTGCGCACGTGGACAGCGAAGATCACATCGAGTCCAACACCGCCAAGGGCTGGCTCACTCCGGAACAGGCTCAGCAGGCCCGTGAAATCATCGCCAAGGTGGGCGCCGAAAAGGCTGCCTCCCTCCCCGAGCAGATGATTATGGGCATTGTCAACGGCCGTATCCAGAAGTTCCTGAAGGAGAACACCCTGATGGAGCAGGAGTACCAGCTGAGCGACGACAAGAGCACCGTGGCCGCCGCCCTCAAGGCCGCCGACCCCGAGGCCAAGGTCCTCGCCTTCAAGCGCTTCTCCCTGTCGGACTAATTCTTCCGACGGTTCACCCAAACGCCAGCCTTCCAAAGGTTGGCGTTTTTATTTGTTTATTCTGAAAAATGATATAACTTTGTGGAAAATGATATCAAAATGGAGACCGTAAGAGAAAGCGCCCTCATCAGATTAAGGCCGGATTTGATGGCCAGGGCAAAGCGTCAGGCCAAGCAGGAACATCTGTCCTTCAATGCGTTTGTGGAGAAGACGCTGGAAAAGGTCGTGGAACCGGAATGGCCGGTTCGTCCGCAGAAGATTTCGGACGAAATCTTAGGGATGGCCTGCATCCCGGCCGACTGGCGTCCCACGCAGGAAGAATTGGATGCGGATCCCCGTCTTGCACATATTTGGGAGGAAATGAGTTATGAAGGTTAAAGCATTCCTGGATACCAACATTCTGTTGGATTTGATACAGATTGGTCGGCCCTGTGCCCCGTATTCCCGTGAAATAATGCAAAGCGTATATGACGGGGATATGGAAGCCGTTATCACAACCCAGAGCATCATCGACACATCTTATACGGCACAAAAGGCCGGTATAACCCAATCCTTCTTAGATACCGTGAAACTATGGTGCACCTATGTCAATGTGGATCCCGTAGATGCTTTCGACGTTCGTTTTGCCATTAAGGATTACACGGGTGACTTCGAAGACGACGCCCAGTACTATCGGGCGCTGGATGCCTGTTGCGATGTGATAGTGACCTCAGACGAGAGCTTCCGTAAAAAGTACAACGGGAAAAACGAACACCTGAAACTAATGAGCCCCCAGGAGTTCGTTTCCAAAATGAAGCCCGCGGCTAAGCAGTCATAAAACGGAAGAACTCTTCCACGTCGGCCTTGGAAGGGAGGCGGACGATGTAGGCCGTATTGCCCAGGTCGTCGGAGAGGGCATCCGGCACGCGGGCGCACATACACATCTGTCCGCCGTAACGGGCCCACACCTCATCGTGGCCGTGGCTGTAGGAATGCACGTCGCGGCGGCCCACATAGCCGATGTAAGCGCTTTCCCCAAGGGGTTTGCGGGCCTCGTCGAAAGCGACCATATCGGCCCATATCTGATAGACGTCGGTCTGGTGCGCGAAGTTCATCATATCGGGCGTGTAGCCACCCGGTGGCCGCATATTCACTTCCAGACCCACGTAATCACCTTTCTTTCCCAGCCCCTCGCGGTCGCTCTCCAGCTGGAAGAACTCCAGATGCACGAAGCGACTCCGGATGCCGAAAGCCCTTACCGTGCGGCGGCCGATGGCGGCGAGTTTCGCCGGAACGGTCCGGTTGGTCCAGTAGCAGCAGTCCAGGTTGCCGTGCACGATATCCATCACGGGCGTAGGGAAGACGGTATTGTTCTCGAAAATGGGCTCTCCTTTTGAATTGTAGATGGCATCGTAGCTCACCAGAAGGCCGGTGATGAACTCTTCCACCACATAGTTCCCCATATCCTGGGCGTGCCGGCCCAGCCAGGCCTCCAACTCCGCCGTATCGCAGATCTTGGTGGTGCCGCCGGCGCCCATTCCGTTGTCCGGCTTGGCGATGACGGGATAGCCGGTCTTTCGCACGAAGGCCTTGATCTTATCGGTCCCCTCGGCCCCCTTGATCTGCCGCGCCGTGGGAATGCCGCCCAGGGCGTAGTACTTTTTCATCTCGCTCTTGTTCTTGATGGCGGCGATGCGGTCGTTCTGAATGCCCGTCGTGACGTTGAAGTCCGTCCTGAGGCGGGCGTCCTGCTCCAGCCACCACTCGTTGTTGGACTCGATCCAGTCGATTTTCCCCCACTTGTGGGCGAACCAGGCCACGGCCCGGTACATCTGTCCGTAGTCTTCCAGGTTCTGCACCTGATAGTAGTCGGTGATGCTGTTTTTCAGTTCCTGGGACAAGTGTTCGTAGGGGGTGTCGGCAATGGCCAGCACGTTTACGCCGTTGGCTTTGGCCCCGGCGCAGAAATGCCAGTAGGTGTCGGGGAAATGGGGAGAGATGAATACCAGATTCATAAAACTGTAGGACTTGTTTTCTTCCGAAACGCGGCGCATTGCGCCACGGGTGATTTCGAAGGCTTCGCCCCGGAGTTCGGCGGGCTTTCCTTCCTTTTTGATAATGTATCCGCCGTCGCGGAAAGTATAGAAACGGTGGCCCCAGCTGTCCGGGAAGGCGATGTCCTCGAAGAGGCGGAGGCCATCGATGCGGGCCCAGCGGACCTGCTCCAGATGGGGAATCAGGTTGATGTCCGTCAGGCCCAGGCCCTTGAGCCAGCGCCGATAGGCGGGGTCCACGGCTTCGCCCGGGTTTTCGGGGTGCGAATACACTTCTTCCGCGCAGTTCATACTGCCGGCGCTGCAGCCCAGCACAACGCCTTTAAAGCCTTTCAGTAGTTCCCTGAGGCCGATTTCGTGCAGGAACCTGTTCTGGGTGGGGACGTGGCCGCCGCAGAGGACGATCCAATCGGCCTGCCGCACCAGCTCCGGCGCCTGCGCGGCGTTCCGGCGGTCCAGCATCACGATGCCGGCCGTCCCGATGCCCGAGGCGTGGATGCACTCACTCATCCCTTTCAGTACGGAATCCGTGAAGCCCCGGTCGTCCGGGGCGGCGCTCACCAGCAGTACCTGCGGAAGGCGTCCGGGGGCCACTTGGGCCAGGGCTGCCCGGACCTCGGCCAGGAAGCCGTTGTCCTCCGTGAAGGCGGGTTCCCCGAAGCGGGTGGGACTGCCGGTGAGAAAAAGTGTCATAGCGCAAGACAAAGATACGAAATATTCATCTTTTCCCTAAAAAAGCGTATCTTTGCAGTTGATTCAAAAAATGACACGTATGAAAAAAGCTATTCGCGCTATTATCCTTGCCCTCGCGTGTGTCCTCGCACTGTCCTGCACCAAGGAGGACCTGCTGGGTATCGCCATCCAGGGCCGCTGGCAACTGATCAAGGTGGAGGGTACCGTTGACGGTACAGCCCTGGAACCCGAGTATTATACCGGCGCCTCAAACCGCACCTATTGGGAATTTAATCCGGAGAATGTCTTCCGCAAGGAAGTGCAGACCGGGGACGGTTTCATTGCCGTCCAGGGTTCGTGGGTGATGGATGGAGAATATGTGGTCATCACCACCCCCGAGAATGGCACCATCAGCTATTATGTGGAAAAAGCCCGTCTGAGTGAAATGATTCTGCGCGACACATACGATCAGTTGGGTCACCACCGCGTGGACATCATCACCTTCAAGAAGTAAGCGGCATTTCCGCTCGGGATATTATTTCAGTATCTGCGAAGATTTTTTTATCTTTGTGGATACTGAATCTTTTTATAGTATGGCGCAGGCAACAGGATATATCGCACAGGTCGTAGGACCGGTAGTGGATGTGCATTTTGACATATCGGCCCGGAAGGCGGAAGAGGAGCTGCCCCGCATCGACGACGCCCTCTCGGTCATCCGTCCGGACGGGAAGCGGGTGATGCTGGAAGTCCAGCAGCACATCGGCGAGGATACCGTCCGCTGCGTGGCGATGGACTCCACGGACGGCCTCTCCCGCGGCCTGGAGGTGGAAAACACCTTCCGGCCCATCTCGATGCCCGTGGGCGCCCAGATCCGCGGCCGCGTGATGAACGTCACCGGCGACGCCATAGACGGTATGGCGGAACTGGACCGCAGGGACTCCCTTCCCATCCACCGCGAACCCCCGAAGTTCGAAGACCTCACCACCAGTCAGGAGGTGCTTTTCACCGGCATCAAGGTCATCGACCTGCTGGAGCCCTACCTGAAAGGCGGCAAGATCGGCCTTT
>JAEEGH010011972.1_pt1 | contig 19583 bp, 18 predicted proteins | sample 9134181 | NCBI WGS metagenome assembly JAEEGH01 (sample SAMN16246544, study PRJNA631951) | gut metagenome | biome: gut microbiome; feature: rumen; material: DP-attached | host: Bos | place: Iran: Karaj | collected 2018-10 | reverse complement strand
CACCATCTATCTTATGTAATGGCGGCAGTTTGTGAGCATGATATAAAGGGTACTTTTGTTGGAATAGCTTATGATGGTACTGGTTATGGTGACGATGGAAGCATCTGGGGAAGCGAATTCTTTTTATGCAATATAGAAGATGCTCAAAATGGCGGTCTTGAAGATGGGGATCTTAAAAACCGCAGGAATGTTAGCGTTAAGCACATGGGAAGTCTATTACCTGTGAAGATGACTGGCGGAGATGAAAGCTCAAAAGATGCAGCTAAGACACTTTTTTGTTATCTTCATGAAGCAGAGGGCAGAGGATATATAGACAAAAAAGATATAGAATTAGTATTTGGGCGCGTTAAAGATACTTTTAAAGATGATCAGATTCCGGATATCAGATTATTAGAAGCAGCGCTGGATCATGACATTAATACGATACGTTCATCGTCCATGGGACGCCTGTTTGACGCGGTTTCAGCACTTCTTGGTATTTGTTGTTATAATACCTATGAAGGTGAGTGCCCTGCAAAACTTGAAATTTGTGCCAGAAAGGCACATAATTTAGCGAAGTCTGAACTTAAAGCTGCGAATACAAATAATCTAGTGAAGGTTAACACAAGCGTGGTGAAAGCCAATGCGCTGACTAAAATTGAACCAGATGCTGTAATAATCAGTGACTTATTGAATCTTGAGATAAAGATCATCAAGAATGATGATTTTTATTATCTTGATGGGTCAAGGCTTATAGCTGATATGTGCAGGTTGATAGCCTCGGGCGAAGATAAAGAAGTGCTTGCACTTTCTTTTCACAAGGCATTATCAGATGTGACAGTGAAGCTTGCTGAAAGGATAATAAAGAATTCTGCTTCTGAAAAAGAGCTTTCCGGAAATATGGAAGCAGGCGATTTGGGCCAAATAAAGCTTGCTATTAGCGGCGGAAGCTTTTTGAATCGTATTTTAAATACTGATATTCAGACTATTTGCAAACGAAAAGGATACGAGCTTTATCAAAACAGTATTGTACCTCCGGGAGATGGAGGTATAGCGCTTGGGCAGCTCTATTTATCACAATGCGTCGTGAGAAATAACGTATAAAGTGCAGTTATAATGTAGAAATAGCGAAATTATAATAATGACGATATTACATAGTTATAAGAAAGATATTATAAAGTAAAAAGGAAACTGTGCCAATAAAGGTGGGCAGTTGATTAATAATAATATATTAGTAATTAGTAAATATAAATAAAAAGTAATTAGTAGTAATAAGGAAATAACGATATGTGTGTAGCATTACCGGGAACAGTAATAGAAATAAAAGATAAAAATGCCATAGTAGATTTCAATGGTAATACTGTAAATGCAAGAATGGGACTTGTAGATGTAGAGAAAGGTGACAGGGTTTTGGTTCATGCGGGATGCATAATACAGAAAGTATCTCAGTCTGAAGCTGAAGAGATTGAGAAGCTTTTTGGCGAACTTGAAGCATTTTAATAGAAATTATCCAGGGAGAAAATATCCGATCATGGATTTAAACAAAGTCATTGAATATTTGGGCACTTATGACGGCCCTGAAATGAATATTATGGAAGTATGCGGAAGTCATACAGGAGCTATTGCCAAAAATGGAATTCCGGGACTTCTTTCCCCTAAAATACATTTAATATCAGGACCTGGATGCCCTGTATGCGTTACGCCGTCTTCATATGTTGATCGCCTTCTTGATCTAGCAATGAATCCGGATACCTGCATTGTCACATTTGGTGATCTTATCAGAGTTCCTGGACAAAAAGGGAGCTTATCTCAGATAAAAGGTCAGGGCGCCAGAGTTGAGATGGTCTATAGCCCTTTGGATATAGTTGATATGGCAAAAAAAGAGCCTGATACAACTTTTATCTTTGCTGCTGTTGGTTTTGAAACAACTATGCCGGTATATGCACTTTTGATGCAGACTATAGTTGAAGAGAGTTTAGAAAATATAAAACTGTTGACTGCTCTTAAGACTATGCCTGAAGTCATAGAATGGCTGTGCGATAGCGGAGCTCCTATAAACGGATTCATAGCGCCTGGTCACGTGTCTGTTATAACAGGTACATACTGTTTTGAAAAGACCGCTTCTAAATACAATATACCTTTTGGAGTTGCAGGTTTTTCAGGAGAGCAGATCTTAATCGCACTGTACGGAATTGTTAATTCTTATGGTCAGGGAAAGGTCATGAACTTCTATCCTTCAGTTGTTAATGAAGATGGTAATAAAAAGGCAAGAGACCTTATAAACACATTTTTTGAAAAAAGTTCTGCAGCATGGCGCGGAATGGGAATCGTTGAAGGGTCCGGAATGGTTTTAAAAAAAGAATATTCCAGATTTGATGCAGGCAGTTATGATCTAACAGATGATCATAAAATCAATGCAGCTTGCAGCTGCGATCAGGTTCTTATGGGCAAAAAGAAGCCTTATGAGTGCCCGCTTTATGGCAAGGTTTGTACGCCTATGACACCGCAGGGCGCCTGCATGGTGTCTACAGAGGGCGGATGTTTTACATATTATTCGAATAATAGACGTGTGTGACTGGGACATAGAAATACATCCATGTATTTCTAAACATGTCCTTCGTTACATCCTGTAACTGGGAAATAGAAGTACATCCATGTACTTCTAAACATTTCCTTGTTACATCATGTAACGGGGACATAGAAGGAAAGGAAGATAAATGAAGCAGGATATAATCACAATGGTTCATGGTAGTGGAGGTAGCGCTACTTCAGAACTTATACATGAAATATTTGCGAGTGAATTTAAAAATGACACTCTCGATCAGATGGAAGATAGTGCAGTTGTAGAGGGCTCTGCGAGGATAGCAGTTACAACTGACAGCTTTGTCGTTACTCCTCCTGAGTTTAAAGGCGGAGACATTGGAAGACTTTGCATATGTGGAACGGTCAATGATCTTCTTATGAGAGGAGCTGTACCAAAGTATATTACATGTGGCTTTATTCTTGAAGAAGGTGTTAAGATCGATCTGCTAAAAAGAGTAGTTCATTCTATGGCAGAGACTGCAAAAGAAGCAGGAGTACAGATTGTAGCGGGTGATACCAAGGTGGTCAATGGATCTGGAGAGCTTTATATTAATACTGCAGGAGTCGGAATAGTACCGGATGGAGTTGATATAAAGGCTTCAAATGCATGTGATGGAGACGTCATAATTGTGTCAGGCACCATGGGAGACCACCATGCAGCTATTTTATCTGAAAGAATGGAAATTGACACCAATGTCACCAGTGATAATGCTCCTTTGGTAGATATGGTTGAGAATCTTTTGTCTAATAATATAAGAGTTAGGACATTGCGAGATATTACAAGAGGAGGACTTGGAACAGTTTTAAAAGAACTGGCAGAGGCTTCCGGTAAGACGTTCTATATTGAGGATGATGCTATACCTGTAAAGCAGGTAGTTAAGGACTTTTGCGGACTTCTGGGACTCGATCCCATATATATGGGGAATGAGGGAAAACTTGTTGCTATTGTAGATAGAGAAGATGCAGACAAGGCACTTAAGATAATTCAAGGTAGCAAATACGGGGAAGATGCTGCTATTATTGGAGAAGTTAAATCTGAAAATGCCGGTGAAGTTATCTTAAAGACCAGAATTGGAGGAAAGCGTTCTATTGATATCCTTCAGGGCGAGGGCCTTCCAAGGATTTGTTAAGTTAACGAGTCAGCATACTAGAATTTGCATTTACATAAGATTTATGGTCTTATATATATATCTTAGGAAGGGGAGGCTGCTTAAGCCAAAAGACATTAACGATGAAAAGACGACTGACAATTTCTTTTAATGCACCAGTGACTTTATGGCTTGTAGCAATATGTTTTGGAGCTACACTTGCTGGGATTCTTACAGGGGGAACTATTACCCAGCTTTTATTTATGACTTACCATTCATCACTTACAGATCCACTTACATATGTTAGATTCATAACATATATCTTTGGGCATGCGGGATGGAGCCATTTTATTGGCAATGCTTCGTACCTTTTACTTCTTGGACCAATGCTTGAGGAGAAGAACGGCGGTAAGGTAATGATCGAAGTTATATTAATAACAGCTGTTATTACTTCCCTTATAAATTACATTATCTTCCCAAACGTTGGACTATGCGGCTCAAGTGGTGTGGTATTTGCATTTATCATGCTGTCTTCATTTACCGGTTTTAAAGAGGGAGAAATTCCACTTACATTTATACTGGTGGCAGTTATCTACATCGGTCAGCAGATTTATGATGGTTTGTTTGTTGCAGATAATGTATCTAATATGGCGCACATTATTGGAGGAGTTGTAGGTGCGTTCATGGGATATATACTCAACAAGGGTACAAGAAAATATTAAAAAAGAGGCTTTGTGCATAATGAAAGCCATTATGCATAAAGTCTCTTTTTAATAATAATAATAATTAATCTCTCTGGAACAGATCTCTTGTGTAAACCTTGTCTTTAACATCATCAAGACAGCTATTATAGCGGTTTGCAATGATAGAATGGCTGAGCTTCTTGAATTTCTCAAGGTCATTAACAACCTCACTACCAAAGAAAGTAGAACCATCTTCAAGTGCTGGTTCGTAAATAACGACTTTAGCACCCTTGGCCTTGATTCTCTTCATAATACCCTGAATAGAAGACTGGCGGAAGTTGTCAGAGTTAGACTTCATAGTAAGCCTGTATACACCTACAACTACCTCATGCTCCTTTGATTTGGAGAATGCTTCAGAGTTACCATAGGCTCCAGCTATTTCCAGGACTCTGTCAGCAATGAAGTCTTTTCTTGTGCGGTTAGACTCTACAATAGCTTCTATAAGATTTTCAGGAACGTCCTGATAGTTGGCAAGAAGCTGTTTTGTATCCTTAGGCAGGCAATATCCGCCGTATCCGAAAGAAGGATTGTTATAATGTGTACCAATACGAGGATCAAGACATACGCCATTAATGATCTGACTAGTATTTAAATCTTTGCTTTCAGCGTAGGTATCAAGCTCGTTAAAATATGATACACGAAGAGCAAGATAGGTATTGGCGAATAACTTAACAGCCTCAGCTTCTGTGAATCCCATGAATAAAGTGTCGATGTTCTTTTTAAGAGCACCTTCCTGAAGGAGAGCTGCAAATTCATGAGCTGCTTTGTCGAGAGCAGCATCTTCAGGATCTGTACTAACAATGATACGTGATGGATAAAGGTTATCATATAAAGCTTTGGATTCGCGAAGGAATTCGGGGCTGAAGATGATCTTGTTAGTGTTGAATTTCTTTCTTACAGATGCTGTATATCCTACAGGAATAGTTGATTTGATTACCATAACAGCATTTGGATTAACAGATAATACAAGCTCGATTACAGCTTCTACAGCAGATGTATCAAAATAGTTCTTCTTAGCATCGTAGTTTGTTGGAGCTGCAATGATAACGAAGTCAGCATCTTTATATGCAGATGCTCCATCTGTTGTGGCGGTAAGATCAAGATCTTTTTCTGCAAGATATTTTTCAATATAATCGTCCTGGATAGGAGACTTTTTGTTGTTGAGCATTTCAACCTTTTCAGGAATGATGTCAACAGCAGTTACGTGATTGTACTGAGCAAGAAGTGTAGCAAGTGAAAGACCTACATAACCAGTGCCGGCAACTGCGATATTTTTTGGTGAAGCCTTTGGTAAAGAATTTCCATTGTCAGAATCTTCAAAAAGATCTACAATATCAAAGCTTAATGTTTCAGCCAAAGCTTCGAGCTGAGGAATAGAAGGCATATACTCGCCTGATTCAAGATGACTTAACATGGTACGATTGATACCTGTAGCTTCTGCCAGTTGTGCCTGAGTCATGTTAAGAGCTTTGCGCTGAGTAATAACTGTATTAGTAAGTAATGATTGAGAAATTTTTTTCATTCTAAATACCCCTTGATTGAATGTTATTAGAAATAACAATATTTTTATAAACAACTATATATACAATAACATTATAAGGGAAAAAGTCAATTGTTTATTTTAAAAATCACAAAAATGTTATCATCAATAACATTTTGCAAAAATAATAATGTAGCACTTTATACAAAAAAGGATAATTCAATATTTTTAATCGGTTATTAAAAAACTAATTATTGGTAATTATGACTATATTGAAAAATAGCTATAATTGATAAAATATAAGTGTTAGAGGTTTTCGTGATATATACTCACAGAAAGGAAGCGTGCGTATTGAGCGAATTATATTGTAAGAAGTACTCTTATGGTAATACATTGTTTAGTATTGTTCTGTGTGATGAGGATGACGCAAGGCTATTAGAGTTTTTCGAGAATAATGTTAAAGAAGTTATTAATTCAAAAGAAGAAATGTACAGGTGGCTGATATCACATGACATTTATTTCTTTGTTCGTTACTTAAGGAAAGATAGATTTGTGATAAATCATCTATTTAGCTTATATGATTTTAAAAGGAATAAAAAAATATATCCTCCTTCTAATAAAGCACTTGCAAAATATGAAAGCGATGATGAGCTTATCCAGGAGCTTGTACTTGCTTTTAGCTCGGAAGGATATCATATAGTTGAAATGTAATTAAGGCGTTTGCAAGCCGGCAGGTTTATTCCTGCCGGTTTTTTATTGTAAGTAATAGCAGAAATAAGGCATTTGAATACAGCTAGCATACAAATAGTAGCATGCTTTCAACATTGTTAGATTACTTGACCATATTAATGGATTTGTTTATAGTAGATAAGGTTTGATGTAACATGGATATACTGTGGGCTAGGAATAATTAGCCAAGTAAGGGAAGGAAAGGCATGGAAGAAAAAGTTTTAGAGTTGTATGGGAATGAAACTCCTGCTGTCAACGAAGCGATAGACCGTATAGTTGTCGGTATATACGAGATGAAGCGTGAATATAAGGCTAGTTCATTCCTTTTTACAGGTATTGGAAGTGGAGTTGGAACAACAACAGTGGCACTTGGCATAGCTATTGCTTTGTCTGAGGCTGGATGGAAGACACTTTTTGTTGATTGTGACTTCAGAAAAGGTAACGAATTCAAGAGAATAAGTGCGCCGGCAGGTATGGATCTTGCAACATACCTTACCGAAGATGATATAGATGAATCAGAGATTATCTGTAACACATCATATGAAAATCTATATTATATTGCATCCGGCGAAAGATATAACACACCGGTAAGGCTTTTATGCAGTGACAAGATGGAGGCTCTTTGCACTGGATTTAAGTTTGAATATGATTTTATCATTTATGATCTTCCTTCTATCAGCATTGTAAATGATGCTAAAGTTTTAATTCCATCAGTAGACAAGTATGTTTTGGTTGGTGGTGTAAATATTTCAACTAAGAAACAGATATTTGATGCCAAGGTGGCTCTTCTTCCTTATGGTAAGAAGAATGGCGGAATAATTACTAACAGAATGGAAAAATCCCAGTATAGAAAGAATATTAAAGATTATAACTATTTCGAGGAGAAAAATCTGAGAAAGACAGTAAGGCGTAGAAGGAAATTCAAATCAACTCCTAAGAATTATTCACTTACTCAGAATGATATTGATATTCTTACTAAGAATAAGAACGGCATAAAGGAAGGTGAGCAGAGATAATGAAGTCTATTAATATAAAAAGAACTGTCTTAATCCTTCTAATAACATGTGTTATGTTTGCTGCGTCTTTTGCGTTTGCAGGTATTAAGGCAAGTGCTATCGAACCTGAACCACTTGATAATGCGACTTTGGTCATCACATCTTATAGTATTGACGGTGGAGAGTATATTACTCCGGGTGAAGTATTTACATTAAATATTACAGTAAAAAATACAAGCTATACTCAGCGAGTAGGTAATGCATACGTTACATTTACAGAGCCTGATAATCTTATATATGCAGAATATGGTAAGACAGCTGTAGGCTATGTTGGATATTTCAAATAAACCGAATAGAAGCATACTTCATTAAGTCTCGTTGCATCGGAAGCAATTAGTACAACAGAGGTTCTTGGTTATTTGACACTTACTTTTGCTGATGCATTCATTACTCATAATGAAATCGTTAATCTTGTACAGATTCCTGTATCAGATAGCGGTATCGTCGTAGTTGATAATTATGATGCTACAACAGAGGCAACAACAGGATCTGGTAACCGAATTGGTGTAACATATCATAATAGTGGTAATACTTCCATTGGTGATGTTGTTCTTCATATGTCAGGAAGCACTATAGTACCTCAGTATCATGAGCTTGGATCACTAACAAGTAACGCCGTAGAAACTGCTGATGTATACCTTATCTTTACAATCCCAGGTTCTCAGAGTGTTGATTTCTATTTTACATATGTAGATTCAGATGGAATAACTCATCAGACAGCTACACAGACATATACATTTAATGTAACAACTCCTGAGGCTAATGAAATAGAAGATGTTTCTATCACTAACAACTATCGAATCAACAAGATAGTCAGTGTGGTAGCGTGTGTGGTATGTATTTTGATTTCCGGTATATTGGTTCTTGTATACAGAGTTAATGCTAATGGTAGAAAAAGAGGATAAGTGAATAATGAATATTAATGAAGATATCCGATTTGAAGATTTTATAATAAGTTTTAAAACCGTCTGGAATAAGATAATAATCTGCCTTGCAGGGGCATTTTTAATGTTTGCAATAGGTATTGTTCTTACCTGGAATTCAGACGTAAGTAACTATTATTCATCATATGTAAGACTTTACAGTAACAGCTATGGTAATGTAGAGGAATCTAATGATGCAATGATAATTATGAACAGCTATGCTGAAGTAATAACTAGTTCTAAGGTATGTGAAAGAGCGGCATCTTCTTTGCCTCAGTACGGGTTTTCTGCATCTGAAATAGCTGATCTGCTTAAGGTTTCATCTTCTGATAAAGTCGTAATCATGATAGAAGCAACTTATACTGATCCTAATGTTGCAGAAGCTGTTGCGAATGCTGTTGCAGAATCCTTTGTTATAGAGATGAGGAATATAACTGGTACTAATGCTGTTCAGATACTGGATTCAGCTGATGGCGCAAGAAGAACATACAGCGGTTTCGGTCGTTTATGGGAAAAACGTATGTTATTTTTTGCCATAGGATTTGTTATGGTAGCAGGAGTTATATTCGTGATGGAGCTGTTTTCTAATAAAGCGCGCCTTGTAGAGCAGTTTACACTTGATGAAGACGATTTTATTTTGGGAATAATCCCTGAAGCGGATTCAAAAAATGGAAAATAATAAGGCTATACTGTCAGTAATAATCCCAGTCTATAATGCTGAAAAATACATTTCTGAATGTCTTGATAGCATCTTAAAAAAAACTGACTTAAATATTGAAGTGTTAGTTATAGATGACGGTAGTACTGACGATTCTAAAAACATAATTGAAGAATATGTTCGAAAAGATAAGCGAATAAGGTATATTTATCAGAATAATGGAGGGGTATCTACAGCTAGAAATAATGGACTAGATAATGCCAGTAGCAAATATATCCTATTTCTTGATGCAGATGATTATTTGGAAGAAGATACCTTTGAAGATCTTTTTTCAAGGCTTGAAATGGATATGCCTGATTTTATGGCATACGCCAAAAAGATATTATATCCTGATGGCCGGGGAAAAGACGTTTATTTTGATTTTAAAGATAATACATGTCAGGATTCAAAATATATATTTGAGCTGATGTATGCATCATCTTCTTTTAATGAGTGTTGGGGGAAAGTTTTCAAGAAAGATATTATAGATAAGTATCATCTTAGATTTCCCAAAAACATTAAAATAGGCGAAGATCTTCTCTTTGTCTATGATTATTTTGAAAAATGTAAAAGTTTTAAGCTTGTCAATAAATGCCTTCTGGTTTACAGGCAGCATGACGAAAGCGCCATGAGAAAGAGCATAACGGACGATAGGCTTAGGATAACAGATATGTTATATACTGCTGGACAGAAATATCTTGATGAGATAGGTAATAAGGATCTTAGATATAAGGCAGATATTTATTATTTTAGGGTAATTACAAACTTATGCAGAGAGTATGCGGCGTCAGAAGATAGTAGTAAATGTATCAAAAGGATCTACAACTCCGATGTTACAGCAAAAATAATGAGAAAACTTAAGTTTAAAATGATTCCGCTGTATAAAAAACATGAATACGTACTGTTGAAATTTAGGCTTATAAAACTCTCTGCAATGTATTATGGATTAAAAGCAAAGGCATAAAGATAATGAGTTCTATATCACTGGCTGAAAGAAATTTAAAGAACAGACAAAACTTCATACAGATGTTATATACATGTGCTCTTTTGCTTTTGGCTTATAAAAATATAACAGACTCTTCGGTAATTATGAAAAAACCGGATATAGTAGATAACCTTATAATTATGCTATTTACCGGTATTATTGGAGTAAAGCTGGTAACACAGAGATACACATATGCAAAGTTTATTTTTTCGTTATGCTTGTTTTGTTTATGCGTGTACACATGTATTAAGTGTTATTATTTTTATTTGTATTTTACAGCGTTGCTATTTATTGGAATACAGGATGTTGATCTTGAAAAGGTACTTAATATAGTATGGAAATTTAAGGCGTTTCTTATATCTATTCATGTCATTGTATATATGATGAACTTTTTATCAAATCCATATAGTGTGCCTTATTCATATCGAAATGGTGTACAGAGAATGACCTTTTATCAGGGTCATGCTAATACTTTCTCTATGTATATCTGCTGGATTTCCATGGAGTTTTTATATTCTAATTTCAAAAAACTCACGCCATTAAAATTAGGTGTACTTTGGCTTATCAACTATGTATTCTATATTTTTTGTGATTCAAATACGGCATTGACCATAATCACTTTTGCGTGTGTTTTAATTGCCCTTACAATGTTAAAGAATGGCTTGGTAAAATATTATGAGTTTTTATTAAAGATTTTTTCAAAATACCTGTATGCTTTTTTATCAATCTTTTTTGTAACCATAATTATAGGATTTGTTAATGGCTACTTTTTAAGCATTTTTGAAAAACTTAATGAGTTGTTTACAGGTAGACTTTTATATGGTGCAGTCGCATATGATATGAAAGGATTATCTATATTTGGTAAGGTTGTAGAATTCGACTCAAAGGTATATTGGAAGGGTTACTGGATTGACGGAATGATCTTTGATAACTGCTACATTTGGATGATGGTATGTTACGGTATTGTATACCTTGTTCTTATATCTTTAGCGGCGATAGTTTTTAACTCAAGGATGGATGTAAGAGACAGGATATTTATAATACTTTATACGCTTTATACGATCATGGAAGCATATGTAATGAATGCTGCTATTTGTTTTCCGCTTCTGATCTTTGGAATGTATTTTACCGGACGAAGAGAGCCAAAATTATCGGCAGGTATTAATAGATTATGGAAAAAAGGACACGTTATAGATGAAAACTAAAGTAAGTATCATTATTCCTGCATTTAATATCAGAGATTATATAGAAAAATGCCTTCAAAGTGTGCTTGATCAAGAGTATGAGAAAGAAAGTCTTGAGATTATAGTTGTTGATGATGGTTCTACAGATGGAACTTCAGAAATACTTGATGAATATGCAAGTAAGAACAATATTATAAAAGTAATCCATAAGCCTAACGAAGGGGTTTCTGCAGCCAGAAATGATGGTATAAAAGCTTCTACCGGAGAATATATCTTTTTCTTTGATGGAGATGATTTTCAGGAAAGATATACCTGTAGTGAACTTGTTGATATAATCAAGCAGCAATCAGCAGATGCAGTAATATATGGCTATTACAGGTATGAAGACGGAAAGATTTATGAGACTTCACTTCCAAGATTTTCAAAAGATATATATGAGAATGAAGAAGTGATCAAAGATGTAATGCCTGCTTTTATAGGTCTTTCCTATGAAGACGTAAACAACTGGATCGCCGGAGTGCCTGGCTCATTATACGTAGAAAACCCGGCACTTTGGCGAATGCTTTGTAAAAGAAGCATTATCATAGATAACGATCTTAAGTTTGATGAAACATTAAAGGTAGGAGAGGATACCTGCTTTATTTCTGAGTATCTTAGTTGCTGTAAGAAAGTATATGTCCAGCAGAAATGTTATTATTATCTGGTTACCAGATCAACTTCTGCTATATATAGATACGAAAGAGAGCCTTTTTCTAAACTGGAAGGCAAGAAAAAGCTTAACGATGCAAGACAGAAGCTTGTTGAAAGAGTGAAGAAGCGCTCTGGAGTAGATATTACATATACTTTTGCCGGAACTATAGTTATGTCTGCAGTAGAGATGGCTTTCCAGCTTTCAGGAAAGAATGCAAATGCAAGCAGAAAACAGCGCTACGAAGGATTTAAAAGCTTTGTAGAAGATAAAAGAGTTTTAAAACTAATAAGTGAATATTCCATAGGAAATGGCTCACTTGTAAAAAGAATACCATTCGTTATTTTAAAAAAGAGATGGTTTCACTTACTATTTTTGGCTACAACAATGCTTCATGTGGTCGGATATAAGTTTAAACGATAAAACATAGCTTGGACCTTGCATAATCTATAAATATAGTGGAGTGATTTATGAAAATTGCTTTCTTGAATTTGTGCCATACAGATCCCGAGCTTGTTGCAAGGTGTGCAAGAAGACTTTGTGCAGATTCGGATTTTGATATGTATGTGCACGTAGATGCAAAACAAGATATTGAACCTTTCAAAAAAGCTTTAAAAGATATAAGAGGTGTTTATTTTACACCAAACAGACATAAGGTTTATTGGGGTGGATATAATGCTATTCATGCCAGCTTTGAATTGATTCGTACAGCACTAAACAGTGATAAAAGTTATGACTATTATGTGATGATGCAAAATCTTGATTATCCGATCAAGACTAATGTTGAAATTAAGCAATTTTTTGAAAGTAATAAGGGGAAAGAGTTTATAAGGGGCTGTCCTATCGCAGGGACTAAGGACTGGGAGTTTTCTAGAAAATACAAGCTTTTTTATATGAAAGATAATCCATATGGAAGAGCGTCCAATAAAAATCCCAAAAAACTTCTTAATACTATAGCATCAATAGTCATGAGTGTTACTACGATTGGCTTTAATGGTACTATTCATGAACATGACAGCGATTATGACATATATTATGGATGTGCACAGTGGGCTGTTACTGATGAATGTGCCAGATATATTGATGATTTTGAAAGATCTCATCCAAGGTTTAATCATAAGATGAAGATTATGCAGTTTCCTGATGAAGAATATTTTCATACAGTAGTGCATAATTCGAGGTTCAAGACCAGATGTTATAAGTATGATGAACCGGAAGCCAGATGGCTTGTTAATTGGAGAAACCTGACATACTTCGAATTCCCCAGGGAAGTAACCGTACTGACTAAGGCAGATTATCAGAAACTAAAAAGTGTACCGGATCTTTTTTGCAGAAAAGTAAGAAGTGATATTTCTAAAGATTTATTAGACGAGCTTGATAAGTAAATAATAAGGACGGGATATAATTTGAATAATCCACTGATAACTGTGATAGTTCCAATCTATCATGTTGAAAAATATCTTCATAGATGCATAGACAGCATAATAGGACAGACATATAAAAATCTTGAGATTATTCTTGTAGATGATGGCTCCGGAGATGCATGCGCTTCAATATGTGATGAATATGCCAAGAAAGATTCCAGGATAGTGGTCATCCATAAAGAAAATGGCGGCCTTTCTGATGCCAGAAATAAAGGAATAGAAGCGGCAAAAGGCGAATATCTGGCATTTGTAGATTCTGATGATTATATTCATAGGGATATGTTCACAATATTGATGGATACACTACTTCAAACGGATTCAGATGTAAGCATGTGTTCTTACAAGTATGTTTATGATGGAAAACCGGATGAAACAGATGTATCTTTTGGGACAGATCATCAAGTAGATATAATGGACGGGCATAAAGCTCAGAACCGCTATTATAGCGGAGATAAAAAACTTGAACTGACTGTTGCCTGGAATAAGCTATATAAAAAAGAGTTGTTTACACAGCTTCGATATCCAAAAGGGAAAATATTCGAAGATGAATTTACAACATATAAAGCTCTTTATAAATGCTCAAAGATCTGTTTTGTTGATCTTCCTTTATATTACTATCTTCAGAGAAGTGACAGCATAATTGGCGTCATGAATGGTCATAGGGATTCAAAGGTTGTAGCAGCTTACCTTCAGAGGATAGATTTTTATAAAGATAATAACGAAGAAGATCTTTGGCGTAAAGGTGTTATGCACTGCCTTCACATGATGTGCTATTTCAATTTAAACTGTGCCCGTTCAGCCAATGCTGATGGAGGCATAAAGAAATGTTACAAAAAAGAATTTTTGAATGTGGTAAATAGTTATGAAAAGGCATCTAAAGGATTTAACGCACGAGAGAAATTTGAGATCATTTTATATAAACTGAATGCAGGTCTGTATTACAGGATATGGAGAATGACGAAAAGGAATTAAGACAATGAAAGAAGATCTTGTAAGCGTTATTATACCTATTTATAACGCTTCAAATTATTTGAGCAATACAATTGAATGTATACTGAATCAAACATATAAGAATCTTGAGCTCATTCTTTTAAATGACGGTTCAACGGACAACAGTTTATTTATATGTAATGAATATAGTGCCAAAGACCATCGAATAATAGTTATAGATAAACCCAATTCAGGGCAGGGAGATACTCGTAACAAAGGAATAGAGGTAGCTTCTGGAAAATATATTTATTTTGCAGACAGTGATGACCTTATGGATTTGAAACTAATTGAAACTGCAGTTCGTGGGATAGAAGACAACGATTTATATGTTTTCAATTATTATCATTCCTATGTAAGAAAAGATGGTGGAAGAACTAATCAAAAAGAAAGAGACTTTTTTGAAGGTGATTATAAAATAGGCTCCGATAAAGAAAGACTAAAATTTATTTCTAACAATTTCCTAAACTATGGTTGTGGTTTTGAGGTATGGAATAGATTATATAGGGCGGATATTATAAAAAACAGAAATATCAGATTTCCTGTGTTTAAGCCTGTAATTGCAGAAGATGTATGCTTTAATCTGTTTTATCTGATGCACATAAACAAGCTTAAAGTAACTAATGAAAGACTTTATTATTATTTATATAGGTCAGATTCTTCTATGGGACCTGACAGAGGAATAGTAAGAGTTAATCAATATAACAGACTTAGCAAATGTCTTTATGATTATCTTGATTCCATAAATTATCGATATATGATCAGTAACTTTAGTGTGATACATATAAAGCTCTTATATCATGAACTTATGAACTTGTCATTAAAGGATGCTGGCAAAGAGCTTAACAAGATAGAGGATTACGATTTTAATAGTAAGAGATTGATAGAGGCACGAAGAAAACCTTTATTGTTTATAGAGGTTATGGGTTTTGTAAAAGGTATAAAATACTATTTTTTATCAAGATATTATTATGTAAAAAAATGATAATCAAAAAAAGATAGGGGATATAAATGGTTTCAGTAGTAATAACAACATATAAAAGACCACCGGAAGCCGTGGAAAAAGCTGTACAAAGTGTTCTGGATCAGACATATCAGGATCTTGAAATACTGATAGTAGATGATAATAAGAATAATAGTGAAGAAAGTAAGTTAATTGCAGAAGCATTTTCTGGAAGAGACAGAATAAAATACATCAAACAGGATGGAAATAAAGGGGCATGCGCTGCCAGAAATCTTGGTATAACTAATGCTCAAGGCGAGTATGTGGCTTTTCTTGATGATGATGATACATGGGAACCTGAGAAGCTTGAAATGCAGCTTGCCAGATTTAAAGATGCTGATGAAAACGTAGCTATGGTTTATTGTCTGGGAGATGTTGTTGATATATCTACGGAGCCTCCGACAGTAAGTGAGTACTACACAACAAGGTTATATAAGGACGAGATTACATTTCATGACCAGCTCAAATATGACTATATCGGAAGTACATCTCAGGGGCTTATGAGAAAAAGTGCCTTGGTTAAGCTTGGAGGTTTTGATGAAAGCCTTCCGGCAAGACAGGACTATGAGATGTGGCTCAGAATCAGTAAGAATTACAGGATTTACGGAGTAAAAAAGGTGCTGTTCCATTATATACAGCATGGTATGGAGCAAATTACAAAAAGTCCCAAGAAGGCATGGACAGGATACAAGATAGTATATAAGAAATATTATGAAGATTATAGAAAAGTTCCGGATGCTCATATTGGTATGCTGCAGAGAATAATAGAAACAGTAAAGGAATATAACTACTTTTTGTATCAATATTATAGAATTAAAAAACATATTATTAAAAGGTTTGTTAAGTGATGCGTAGTGAAAATGTTATTAAGAATAGTATTTGGACAACAATAAATACAGTAATAACTATAGCAATTGGATTTATATCAAGAACTATTTTTATTTATATATTAAATTCAGAATACCTTGGTATAGATGGATTATTTTCGAATATTTTATCTCTTTTGTCTCTTTCAGAACTGGGATTTGGTTCAGCAGTAACTTTTAATCTGTATAAGCCTCTTAGGGAAAAAGATGAGAAAAAAATTGCTGCAATAATGAATTTCTATAAATGGATTTATAGAATGGTAGCAGTTTTTATTTTTGTAGTAGGTATGTGTCTTGTACCGTTTTTGCGATATATAATCAAAGATACAACATTTGACATCAAATATATCACGGGAATATATGTTCTTTTCCTTATTAAAACTGCTATTACATATTTATACTCATATAACTTTACTCTGGCTACAGCAGATCAGAGGGGATATATTATTGGACACATCACTATGATCAATAATATAGTCACACCTATTGCCAAGATAGTTGCGCTGGCGATCACCAGAAGTTTTGTTGCATATATTGTTGCAGAAATTGTATTAACGCTAGGATTCAACTTAATCAAAACCCTGCATGTTAAAAAAGCTTATCCTGTTCTTGAAGATACCAAGTCATCTCTTGAAAAACAGGAAACAAGAAAAATACTAAAGGATGTACAGAATATCTTTCTGGGAAAAGTATCAACTACAGTACTTACATCTACAGATAATCTTATAATTTCATCTTTTGTAAACGTTATTTCTGTCGGTTTTATGTCTAATTATAATACATTGGTCAATTATATATCGACATTTATATCTGGGGCGCTATATTCTGCGCAGGCCAGTATAGGTAATGCTATTGCTTCTGAAGGAAAAGAATATGTGTATAATATTCTTAAAAAGCTAACGCTTATCACACTTTTTGTTGCCTCATTTGCAACGACAGCCTTATTTTGTTTGTCCAGTGATTTTATTTCTATAGTGTGGTCCAAGAATGAAGACATGACATTGCCTGTTGTTACAGTATTTATCGTAATGTTTAATGCATTTTTTCAGTTCATTAAGTCGCCTTTATGGATAACGCTTACCAGCGCTGGCTTATTTGAAAAAGATAAATATATATCATTTATTGGTATGGTAATGAATATAGTGGTTTCATTGATCCTGGTTCAATACTTAGGACTTGTCGGTGTTATTCTTGGGACTATTATTTCACAGTCAGTACAAATGATCTTAAAGGCCAAACTTTTGTTTAATGAATATTTCTTTATGGGTAGTGGAAAATATTTATTACTTATACTTGAATGCTTTACTTTATTTGTGGCCGAGGAATTGTTAACATACTTTATATGTATAAATATTCCCGTATCAAATATATATTTGCTATTTGTTTGTAAGATGTTTATGTGTGTGCTAGTGCCCAATCTTATGAACTACGCTATTTTCCATAAGACAGAGGAATATGAATATTTTTTAAAGCTGATTCTCAAAGTAACTAAAATTGTTCATCGTAAAAGAAGGTTTTATTAATGAGAAAAAGGGTTTATGTAATAGTTCCTGCATACAATGCGAATAAATATATAGGTGGGTGCCTGGATAGTATATTGAAGCAGTCTTACCAGGATTTATCTGTTATAGTTGTTGATGATGCATCTACAGACAATACTTTGGACATTATCAGGCAATATTCAGCTACAGATAGCAGAGTAATCTGTATTTCATCAGAAATTAACGCAGGTGCAGCAAGTTCAAGAAATAAGGCGCTTAGTTATGTGGGAAACCAGGATAAGAACAGTTTTATTTGCTTTGTAGATGCAGACGATTATATTCATCCCGACTACCTGCAAATATTAATAAATAAACAGTTTGACAGTAAGGCTGATATTGTCTGGTGCCAGCCTTGCAACACTACTAAAAAATACAATGAAACAGTTTTTGAAGCAGTAACTACAAAACCGTCACATGATAAGATCATTCCAGCTAAAGATTTATTATTAAAAGAAGAATACAGAATCATGTATAGCATGGTGTGGGGGAAGCTATTCGATGCAAGACTCTGGGATAATGTGAGATTTCCTGAACATCTTAGATATTATGAAGACGGGGCAACAACATTTAAGGCTATTTATAATGCCGATACGGTTCTTATAACCGATGCTAAATTGTATTATTATTACTATTCACAAAACTCAGCAACAAGAGGTGAATCCAGCATAGAAAAGTGTGATTGCGGTATAGCAACTTCTTCGGAAAAGATAGATTTTTATACGCGGCATAATGAAAAAGAATTATTACAAATGACATATGTAGGATATGCTAATACCATTTTGAAAAATATAAGAGAAAGTGACGTAATTGGTAGCAAAGAATATAAAAGTAAGATGCGAAAGGCATATAAAGACATATATTTAAAAGCAGTCAGATGTAACAATATAGGGATTGATCAGAAGATCAAATTCATTATTTACAGGTTTTTCCCGGATTTACAAAAGTACTATATAAGTTTAAAGATGGTCTTATTAAAAAGGATAAAAAAGCATGAATAGCGTGCAAGTCTCAGTAATAGTCCCTGTTTTTAATGTTAAGAAATACCTTCCGGAATGTCTTGACAGTATTCTTTCACAAACCTATAGCAATTTTGAATTGATACTTATTGACGACGGTTCTACGGATGGGAGTGGAGAAGTATGCGATGAGTATGCTTTGAAAGATTCCAGAATCGTAGTTATACATAAAGAAAACAGTGGAGTTGCTGACGTAAGGAATTTAGGCATAAGCCGAGCTAAAGGTGAGCATATATGCTTTGTTGATTCCGATGATATTGTGAATCCGACATACATACAAGTATTGTATGAAACAGCAATTAAAGAAGGTGCTGGAATAGTTATGTGTAATTACATCTTGTTTAAAGATGGAGAAACTATTCCAAGTGATATCGTAGCTAAGCAAAATGCCAAAATAGTAATCACAGAAAAAGAGATGGAAGACGAAGCCTTTTCTGCTGAAAATACAGTAAAGCTTGTGATTCCAATCAATAAAATATATAAAAAATCATTATTTGAAAGAGTTAAATATCCATCCAGTAAGATTCATGAGGATGCCTACGTTTATCACCGTCTTCTTCATGAGACACGACAAGTAGTCTTCCTTCCGAATGTATTGTACTTTTACCGTAA
>JAEEGH010011967.1_pt1 | contig 19585 bp, 6 predicted proteins | sample 9134181 | NCBI WGS metagenome assembly JAEEGH01 (sample SAMN16246544, study PRJNA631951) | gut metagenome | biome: gut microbiome; feature: rumen; material: DP-attached | host: Bos | place: Iran: Karaj | collected 2018-10 | reverse complement strand
GAACTGGGCGTTCCTCGATCTGGCTGACGCGGCCGAGAGAGAGGGCGGAACGATCGGAAACCGCACGGTGCGGCTCGTCAAGGCCGGCGACGGCCTCGCGACCACAACATCCACTGGCACGAAGGGTGCGCGCGCCGACCAGATCGCCTACGCGAACTTCAGTACTAAGCACTAGGCACTACGCACTAAATATGCTAAAATATGCCGCATGAGACATCCGATCTACGTGCTTTTACTGCTGTATCTTGCGATTCCGCGTCTTTCCGCGGCGTCTTCTCTGCGCGAGCGCCTTGCTTCAGGTGAATGCGGCGCGCTCGACGAGATCGTGTTCGCCACTCGCACCGTGAGCGAAGATCCGCACTGGTACGCCAACCTCTCGTATTTCGGTCGATCTGCGGAAGCGCCGGCATACAGCCGCTGCGGACGCCTCATTGCATACAACGTCAAGAACGGTTCGTACCGCGTGATCCTTTCCGACCCCGCCGGGAGCGTGCGCGATCCATGCGTTCACTACGACGGCCGCACGATTCTTTTCTCGTATCGCCCTGCAGGTGAAGAACATTTCCACCTCTACACCGTCAATGCCGACGGTTCGGAGCTGAAGCAGTTCACCACGGGCGGGTATGACGACATCGAGCCCGCCTGGCTCCCCGACGGCGACATCGTGTTCGTCTCCACCCGCTGCCGGCGCTGGGTGAACTGCTGGGTCACGCAGGTGGCCACCATCTACCGCATGAAGGCGGACGGTTCGGGGATGCGCATGATCTCCGCGAATCCAGAACACGACAACACGCCTTGGGTGCTTCCCGACGGACGCATCCTCTACATGCGCTGGGAGTATGTTGACCGCCGCCAGGTGACGTTCCATCATCTCTGGACGATGAATCCTGACGGCACGCAGCACCAGATCTACCAGGGGAACACCTATCCAGGCAGCGTCTACATCGACGCCAAGCCCATACCCGGCACGGAGGACGTTGTGCTCATAGACTCGCCCGGGCACGGACGGCGCGACCATGGCGGCATCGTGAGCGTGCTATCCACCAAGGGCGGACCCGACAACCGCGCCAACGTAAAGCCCGTCGCGAAGGGAAATTTCTTTGACCCGTGGGCGTTCGGGCCGGACCTCTTCATGTTCACCGACGGGAAGAATGTGTTTCTCTGCGACCGCGCAGGAAGGCGCGAGCTTCTTTGCAGCCTCCCGGCGGAGCACGGTGGCGCGGGGCTGGGCGTGATGCTTTACGAGCCGCGTCCGCTCATGCCGCATCCGCGCGAGAGGATTCTTGCCGACCGCACGGACCTCTCCAGCAAGACGGGCGAGTTCTATCTTGAGAACGTGCTCGAGAGCCGCAGCATGAAGGGCGTGAAGCCCGGCACGGTAAAGCGGCTGATGGTGTTCGAGGTGCTGCCCAAGCCGATAAACTTCTCGGGCGGCATGGAGCCGCTCACTTTTGGAGGCTCGTTCTCGCTGCCGCGTCTTCTTGGATGGGTGCCGGTGGAGCCTGACGGCAGCGCCTACTTCAAGGCGCCCGCGCTCAAGGCTCTCTTCTTCGTGGCGGTTGACGCCGATGGCCGCGCCGTGAAGCGCATGCAGAGCTTCACGCAGGTGATGCCCGGCGAGCGTCAGGGATGCGTGGGGTGCCATGAGCGCAAGACGGCGAACACCGTGCGCCGCGTGAAGCCCGTGTCGAAGGCGCTTGCGCGGGGGCCGAGCGAGATCGATCCAACGGGGCGCCTCTTCGACGTTGCGGACTTCCCGCGCGACATGCAGCCCGTTCTCGACCGTGCGTGCGTGAAGTGCCACAACCCAGACGTCCGCAAGGCCGGCCTCGACCTTTGCGGCGACCGTGGGCCGATGTACTCCATGGGATATCTGGGGCTGATCCTGTGGGGGCAGGTGCTGGACGGCAGAAACCTCGCGGAGAGCGACTGGCCGCCGTACGCGCGCGGCAGCGGGGGGAGTCCGCTGATGAAGAAGATCGACGGTTCTCACCACGGCGTGAAGGTTTCCGAGCGTGACCGCCGCATGGTGATGCAGTGGCTTGACGCCTCTGCGCCGTATGCCGGAACGTACGCCGCGCTCGGCAGTGGCTTCATTGGCGGCCACAAGTCTCACCGTCCGTACAACTCCACCTGGGGCCGCGCCCCCAACGTGCCTGCGCACCAGACGGTCAAGAGCCGCTGCGAGGCGTGTCACACAACGCCGCATACGGTGAGCGACGGCACGCCCATACGCTTCCGCGGCAAGAACGATCCGCGCAACGGAAGGGCGGGACGCTATTCAAGGCATCTCATCTTCAATCTCACGCGTCCGGAGAAGTCGATGTACCTGATGGCTCCGCTCGCGAAGGAGGCGGGCGGTCTTGGACTCTGCACGAACGCGCAGGGGAAGGCTGTGTTCGCCACGAAGGAAGATCCCGGCTACGCGAAGCTGCTTGCCGTGGTGGAGGACGCGAAGAAGATGCTCGACGCTGATCCCCGATTCGACATGCCGAACTTCTGTCCCAATCAGGAGTATATCCGCGAGATGAAGCGCTACGGCATATTGCCGCAGGATGCCGATCCCGCGCGTTGCCGCATTGATCCGTATGATGTCGACCGCCGCTACTGGTCGCTCGACTGGACCGATTTGAAGTGATCCGCCTCGCGTGTTAGCGCTCCCAGGGGGACAGTCCCCAGCGAGACTGTTTTTAACGCAGAGTCGCAGAGGCGCGAAGGACGCAGAGGTGCGTGAAGAAGCGCGTGGGGACTATCCCCGCTGAGCCCATTGTCGCACTAACTCATGTCACGACTCACACTTCCAAAAGCGGCTTGATTCCGCAGGCGGAGGTGTGCTATAATTGTCACAGAAAACTATGGGGAAGGCTCTATGGTTTTCTTGGCAAACGGAAAAGAAGGAGTGGTTGCATGAAGTGTTCAAGGATGTTGGCTTTGACGGTTTCGCTGCTTGCCGTGTGCGGATTTGCGGGACCGAACCTGCTCACGAACGGCACGTTCGACGAGGGCACGGTCACGCAGAATTCTGGGAGCTGGTCGTACATGACCGGCGAAGGGTTTGTGAACCCTGGCTGGACATGCACCGGCGGCATAGGGCTTTCAGTGGGAAACAATACATGGGTCAATGGCGCGCTCGCCGTGCGGAAATACACTCTTTACTGCCAGAAGGCGGGCACCTTCGAGCAGACGTTCAACGTAGAGGAGACAGGCACGTACCGGCTTTCGTTCGCATACGCCGGGCGGGTGGACTCTGGAACACGGTTCGGCTGCGTGACGACGATCTACCTCGTGCATGGTGCGGTGACGAACGCCGTAGGCATGATCCGCCCTGTTGGAAGCGCTGCGTTTGCCCGCTTCCAGGCGACGATGAAGATTGACGAGCCAGGCGCCTACACGCTGCTCTTCAGCCAGGGGACGAGCAGCTCCGACTGGACCACTTTGTACGACAACGTGGTGTTCGCGAAGTGGGACAACGTGGACGATTCCGCCAACCTTGTCGTCAACGGCAAGTTCGAGGATGCATACGTGCCGGTGAACTCCGGCACATACGGCGACTTCGACGTGGGTACGGTGATAAACGGCTGGCGCAAGGGCGATGGCGCGGGCAAGGTGGGCGTTGCGCGCATGGCAGCTCCTAACAGCACCAGCGCGTTGATTCCGCCGGGAATGCCGGTGGGCCAGTGGGCGCTATTCCTTGAGACTGGCAGCAACTACGGCGACGCATGCGCCGAGCAGACGGTGACAGTGACTGATCCCGGCACGTACAGGCTGTCGTTCATTTACTTCGCCCGCCCGTACTACGTGGGCGGCACCACAAACGTGCGCCTCCTGAAGGGCGACGGCACGGCCGTCGTCGACGAGACGATAGTCTCCACGGCCGACCTCTTCGGCTACTTTGAGAAGAGCGTCGCGATTGCAGATGCCGGCGAATACACGCTTCAGTTCTTCTCCCCCAACACCGGCGCCTTCGCGAACGGCTTCGACGAGGTGGCGCTCGTTCGCACCGACGGCGGCGCATCCACCTGCCCGGCCACCGCGCTATGGACTGGCGGCGGCGACGCGGCGAACCTTGGCGACCCTGCGAACTGGGAATGCCGCGACGCCTCCGGCGCGGTGATGGCGAACGCGGTGCCTGGCGCCAACACCACGGTCAAGGTGAGCGGAAACACCACGTTCACGCTTCCCGAAGGCACGACGTCCGTTCCCTGGCGCCGTTTCCAGGTGGGCGCGCTCGAACACCCCGCCACGCAGTGGGGACGCTTCTGCTACGGCGCTGAGCGCTACACCAACAACACCAGCAAGGGATACCCCGATGACACCTGGACTTTGACTCCGCCCGACTTCTACACCCGCTGCGGAGAGGGCGACGTGTCCAAGCTCGTGGGAAAGAACACCATCTGGGCGAACATCTACCTTGACGTCTCGCTGCTGCGCTACGACGGCTGGTTCTACGTGACGGCGGCGCAGGCAGGCCAGTGGTACATCAGCGTCAACTACGACGACCAGTTCGCATTTGCCATCGACGGCGAAATGGCGGCCATCACAAGCACCTACCAGTCGGGGCTCGCCGGCTCGTGCGTGGTCACCGAGGGATGGCACCGCTTCCAGATCATCTGCGGCGACACCTGGGGCGGACAGGGCGGCACCAACACAGACGGCGTTCCGATGCTGATCTACATCAACGGCGGCGACGGAATCCATTTCGACGCAGCCAACTTCACGATGGGATCTGGGCGCGACGCCGTGACGCTCGGCGCAGACTGCGACTGGTCTGCTCTCGGCACCGTGACGATTGCCGGCGGCGCGTCGCTTGACCTGAACGGCCATTCGCTAAAGGTCTCGCGCATGACGGTGGGCGACTATCTCGGCGGAACGGTCGTCTCCTCGGCGATAAAGACCGACGAGCCGGTGCCAGCCATCCTCGACAGCGCATGCTTCTGGCTCGACGCCGCCGACGCTTCCACCCTCTCGGTGAACGCAGACGGCACCGTCAACACGTGGACTTCCAAGGACGCGAACCACGTGGTCGCCACCTCAACCGCCAACAAGCCTGTGTTCGACGCGCATTCATGGGGCTTCCCGACTGTCGATTTCGGCGCGATCAACAGCCTGAAGGACATGACCTACCCGCGCTTCACGAATCTCCGCACCGTCTTCTGGGTGATAAAGATCGACAAGCATCAGGACGCCTTCCTTCTCGGCGACATCAACGGCGGCGGCGGAGCCTACCACTTCCACCGCGGCCCCGCCGGACAGTACGGCAACAACCAGTACACGAAGTTCGACTCCTTCTGGAACGGAACGGAGCGGGTTGACTGGACGAACGAATATCCCGACCCAACGCGGTTCCTGGTGCTCTCCACCACCCTGTTCCAGGACTGCTGCTCCGACTCGCTAACCAACGACCGCAACCTCTCCAGCGGTGAGCGCACGGCGGGCAGGCAGCTCTCCGAGCTCATCTGCTTCAACACCGTCCTCTCGGACGAAGACCGTCTTGCGGTGGTGAAATACCTTCAGAACAAGTGGATGGGCGGCGTCGCCGGAAAGGTGATCGTCAATGCGGCTGAGGGTGCGACGCGCAATGCGTCCGGCGACATGTTCGTCACTGACGCCGAGGTGGGACGTAACGTGCAGTTCGTCAAGGACGGAGCTGGAACCTTCTCCACCCGCCGCTTCTTCATCGGCGACCACGGCGACCGCGAGGTGGTGCAGAGCGAGGGCGATGTCGTGGCCGTGAGCGGCCAGGACGCGCGCATCGGCGGCGTAAACAACCAGTACAACGGCATCGGATCGGGCCACGGCGTGTACCGCATGGACGGCGGCACGCTCACCGCCAACTACAACTTGCAGATCGGCGCCTACGGCCTGGGCGAGTTCATCCAGAGCGGCGGCGACGTATCCTGCCCGGCGAACTACACCGCCATCGGGCGTTACGCCGGCAGCATGGGCAAGTACATCATTACTGGTGGAACCTACACCTCCGTCTCGTATCCGCTTCTCGTCGCCGAAAGCGGCACTGGCCTTCTGGACGTGAGCGGCACTGGCGTGGTCAACGCGCCCAAGGGAGTGAACCTCGCCCATGCCGCAGACGGCAAGGGCACGGTGTACGTGCACGACGGCGGCAAGATCGTAGCGCCCTATGTTGGCCAGATCGCCGGAAAGGGCACTCTGGTGGCGGACGGCGGCACGATCGAGGCATACGGCAATGCGGCGACGATAGTGGACTACTTCCGCAACCTCGGCGACGTCACCGTGGGCGACAGGGGATTGACGTTCGACGTGGGCAACAACACGGTCCATGCATTCGGCCTTGGCTCGTACAAGTCGGAGGGCAAGGTCGTCAAGAAGGGAAGCGGATCGCTGGCGATGGACAAGCTTCCCCCGGTTGGGACGTTCACGGTTGACGAGGGCACGCTCTTCGTGCCCAACCACCCGAAGCCGCAGCTGAAGCACCGCTGGAGCTTCAACGGAGACTACATCGACTCCGTCGGAGGCCTGGAGGCCACGGGAATCGGCGATGCGATTTCGTTCAACGAAGACGAGACGGCAGTGTGCTTCACGGGCGACGCCAACAGCGCCGGCTCTCTGCAGCTAGGCGGCGAGATCGTGCCGCCTGACGCCGCAACTATCGAGATCTGGGCCACCCGCACGGACACGAGGACCTGGAGCCGCGTGGTTGACTACGGTTCCGACACAAGGCACTATTTCCAGATGGCGTGGTCCTACAGCACCGATGTTAACAAGGACGTGGTGGAGGTGAACGACGGCACTTCCAGCTCTGACAAGAAGACCACCTTCTCCAACACGATGGCGCAGTACGCGGCCAACACGAAGTACCACATCTCGGTGACGTTCACGACAAATGCCGACGGCACCACGAAGCTCCGCTGGGCGCGCCGCAACGTCACCACCGGCGTGATCGAAAAGTCCGGAGTGGGCATCGTGCCGGGATGGACCCTGTCCAAGCTCGTTGCGCCGAAGTTCTACATCGGCCATTCGCAGTTCGGCGGCGACAAGGACGCCCATGCCATCTACGACGAAGTGCGAATCTGGCACGGCGTGCTCTCTGACGCCGAGCTTACCGCGAACGCGCTGCTCGGGCCGGACGCTCTGCCCGGCGACAATGTCGGCAACTCCCTCGCGGCATCTGGCGACGCCGAGAACAACTACCTCCTGCACCGCTGGAACTTCAACGGCAGCTGCAAGGACCTGATCGGCGACAACGACGGCGTATTGAAGGGCGGCACCACGCCCGCGCTTCTGGGGAACACCTCGCTGCGCCTCTTCGGCGGCCCGCGCGGATCCTCCTGGGTTGACTTCGGGTCCAACATCGTTCCCGGCGGCGACATTCCGTTCACCATCGAGCTCTGGACGACTCCGCGCGAGCTGCGCAACTGGGCGCAGGCGTTCGCGTTCGGCAACTCCTCGAATCCGGAGGGAACTGGCGGCGCGCTCACGGGGCTGATTCTCGCGCTCAAGAGCGGCGCGGGCAATTATCCTTCGTTCCGCGCGGTCGGCGCGACTACCTCCAACAACGAGGCGATCGGCTCGTCCAACGTCACGGCCAACAAGGAATACCATGTGGCGGCGGTCGTGCAGCCAAAGGGCGGCAACACCGCCACCGTCACGCTCTACATCTTCGACGCCGTCGGCTCGGAGGCGCTGAGGGTCAAGAGCATCGACGTGACGAACTGGTCCACCGCTACGATCGTGCAGAACAACTTCTGGATCGGCCACTCGCATTGGGGCGACTGGGACGCGATGGCCGACTACAACGAGCTGCGCGTGTGGAGCGCGGCGCTCTCCGAAAGGCAGCTGCGCATCAACAACGCGATGGGCCCGGACGTCGTGCCCACCATCACCGAGAACTCCACTCTCACCCAGGGCGATGTGCTCTACTGCCTCGACGTGGCGGAGGGCGCGGTGGTGGACCTCAGCGGCGGCTCGTTCGAGCAGCAGGCCGTTTCCGGCACTGGCACGGTCCGCAACGGCACGCTCGTCGTCACCTCGGCGCTCATTCCCGGCGGCGACGGTACGGTGGGCACAATCGTTCTGGACTGCGACGCCGTGGTGAAGGGCGCAATCAGGTTGGACGTCGGCGACCTCATCGAGGCCAATGGCGCTCTTGATCTCTCAGGCGCGAAGCTTGAAATCCCCAACTTCGCTCCGCATGGCGGTGCCATCCTCTTCGCAAGGAGCACGGATGGCAGAATCACCGGCAAACCCGATGTCTCCGAGTGGAAGAAGCGCGGATACGACATCAGAATATCCGCCGATGGCACCGAGGCGAAGCTGTTCCGCGTAGGCATGACGCTCTACGTGCGGTAATTGACCCTCTTTAGGGCCCCATCGAGAGTGCCTAGATGCTAGGTCTGGCTAGACCAGGCTATCAATGCATCTGCCCTACGATTCGCGGATGCGCCCTGATGTGCCAGGCGTAATTCACCGCCGAGCCTTCTGATGATTGGAAACAACTATTTGAAACAACTTGCCTTTGGCGCACGGGCTAACTCGCCCGTGCCTATCGGCTAATCTAAAACGACACAACCATATCAATATCTAATGAGATAAGATGCGCGGGCGAGTTAGCCCGCGCACCTCTCTCAAAGTTGTTTTTACCAGTTGTTCTGGTTGTTTCCTATCTCAGAACGCATGGGTGAAAAACGCGGATGCGCCCTAATGTGCCTTTGAAGTCAGATTTCAGTTGCATCTGTCACCAGAATATGGCATAATTTCAACAATTTCTTTTTACCGCTATTTGGAACGAACTCTACATTTACGATTGGTGGAGCGTTTATGGGCGGCAAGGAAGAATGGCGGGATGAATTTCATAGTAAAACAAAAAAAGGAGTTCATTAATGAGGACAAGAGGCGGAAACGCTTTGTTCGGATCGATCGCGGCGGCGCTGATGGCGTTCGCGGCGACGGCGGGAACGGAGCTTTTGCAGAACGGCGACTTTGAGCAGAGCTCTGCGACCGATCAGTCGTGGGGATCGTACGCCGGCAAGAACGGGTACAACAATCCGGGCTGGACGGTGTCGACAGGCGGTGGCCTCGCCAAGCCAAACGGCACTTGGGTGGCAAGCGGTCTTGACGTTGGCAACTGGGTGATCTACCTCCAGAACAATGCGCAGACCGCCTACCAGGACGTGGAGGTGCCAGCAGCCGGAACGTACCGGCTCTCCTTCAATTGGACGGCGCGTCCGAGCCACGGGGGGCAGACGATACATGTCAAGTTCGGCGATGCGGTTCTGGACACCTTCACGAGTTCCGCCACGGTGCTGATGCACTGGCGCAAGGACTTCGAAGTTCCGGCGGCCGGAACGTATCGCCTCATGTTCGAATCGCAGACCTCCGACGGCGACAGGGCCACGTGCTTCGACGCCGTGAGCCTGCGCGCGCTCGACGACGTTCGTACCTGGACCGGCGGCGGCAGCAGCGACTCCATTGCCGACGCCGGCAACTGGGGCGGCACGCCCGGCGAGGCGATCACGTTCACGGCCGACGACTATCTCGTCTTCGACAAGGCTGCGACGGTGACAGTTCCTGCGGACATCACCGTGAAGGGCCTCAAGATCACAGGCGACGGCATTGTGGAGCTCTCCGGCGCCGGCAAGATCAATATCGCAAACGACATCTACAGCGACGCCTCCACCGACATGACCTTCAACTGCCCGGTCGCGTTCAACAGCACCTATTTCGTGGTCAAGCGTGGCAACGGCCGCGTGAAGTTCCCCGGCGGCGTCACGGCCACGTACCCCGAAACCACACTGCGCACCGATGTCAGCACCGTGAACGCAATGACGCTTGACGGCGACTTGACGTTCACGGAAGACTGGAAGGTCAACTGTGTCGGCGACAAGCCGTGGATCGTCTCGGCCGACTCCGTCGTGCATGGCCAGAACTTCTCCGGCACGCAGAACAGCCATCACCGCATCCTCCGCGTGGAGCAGGGCGCGAGCGCCTATTTCACCACGGTCACCAACGGCTGGGACGTCGGCGACATCGACATCGACGGGTACCTGGAGCTGAGCAAGGAGATGGTGGTGTTGACCCGCCCGACTTCCGGCAACAGCCAGTCCAACTTCGGCCGCAGCGGCAACATCGGCACCATCAAGGCGCCGCGCGTCGTGAAGGCCGGACACGGCGTCGCAGGATGCTACATCCCCAATCTGATCGTGGGGGCGGGCGGCATCGGATGCGTGGTTCAGGACTATCTGTGGAAGTTCCTTGTGGACACCACCGTCACCGCCACGGCCGACTTCAACTTCCTCGGCCTGCAGCTTGAGGGCAACAAGGCCGACTGGGGCATCGTCATCGACGGAAGGAACACGCTCACCGTCAACGTGCCGGAAGGGCTCACGGTCACCTGCGGCATCGGCATAAACGGCGGCGGAGAGGGGCACATCCGCAAGATCGGCGCGGGCACGCTCGTGATGACCGACACGTTCGACGGCACTTCCGGATACGTCAAGAACTTCGGCACGCAGGTGTCCCTGATCGGTTCGCTCATTGTCGAAGAGGGAACGCTCAAGGTCGAGGCGAGCGGCCAGCTCGGCGGCGGCACGGTGTGGCTGGCCGAGGGAACGCGCATGGAGGTGTCGCCCGGCGTGACGCTCTCCAACCGCATCGACGGCAGCGGCACGCTTCAGCTCGCAAACGGCGTGACGATAGCGAACAACGGCGCTCCGTGGCGCGTGACGGCGGTTGAGTTCGCGACGGCAAGCGACGCTGTGACGGTGACGGCGCCTGACGGCACGGCCGCTCCGTTCGTGTTCCTCACCGGCGTCAACGCGGCCGACCTTTCGCGCTTCACCTACGCCGCAGGCACGCTCTCCGTGAAGGGCGGCGCGCTGATGCTCGCGGACGTCGCGGCGGCGACGGACTACGTGTGGAACGGCGGCACGAGCGGCGACTGGGCCACGGCCGGCAACTGGCTCGTCGGCGGCGCGGAGGCGACGGCCGCCCCGACGTCGGCCGACACGGTCCGCTTCGAGAACGACGCGCCCGTCACCGTCACCGGCACGACCGCGCTTGCGGTCACGAAGATCGTCACCACAACGGGCGCAACGGTGACGTTTGACTGCCCCGTGACGTTCGCAAGCACATACAACGTGCTGAACGCGGCAGTGGCGCCGGTCTTCGCCGGCGGCGCCACGGCGACCATCCCCGACGCCTCGCTCACGGACGCGAACATCCCCTCCCACGAATTCAGGGGCAACGTGACCCTCACCGCGGATTGGACGGTGCCCAACCCGCCCGCCGGCAATCCGTTCGTCGTCGCGCCCGGCGCCAATCTGAGCGGCAAGACGATCACGGCCGAGGCATACCAGAACGTCAACTACCACCTGCGCATCGACAAGGGCGCGACGGCCACGTTCAATACCGTCGACGTCAAGGCGCATTTCGTGTTCAAGCTGAACGGCGGCCGCCTTGTAGCAACCGGCAGCATCAACATGTGGAAGAACGACTTCGGACAGTACCTCGACAACAACGTCGGCACAGTTGAGGCGAACGCCATCATCAAGAGCACGAACAGCGCCGGCGGCGCCAACGGCAACATCAACTTCTACGTCACCGACATGGTCGTCGGCGCGGGCGGATTCGGAATGTTCCGTAGGGACTACAACCTCGCGTTCCAGAGAAACTCGAAGCTCACGGCGAAGGCAGACCTGACGATCCATCAGCCGATGACCGACGAAGGGGCTGTGGACGGCAAGAACGGCGACTGGGGCCTCAACCTCAATGGCTACACCTTCACCATCGACACGGCGGGCCACACCGTGACCTTTGATTCCTGGGTCTCCGGCAGCGCCGGCAAGATCATAAAGGAGGGCGAAGGCGAACTGGTGATGCAGACATGGCAGAAACAGCACACCGGCGGCACGATTCTCAACGACGGCCTCACCACGGTGAAACTCTCCGGAACGCTCGGCTATGGCACCGCCACGGTGAACAGCGGCGCCACGCTGCGCTTCGCCGATGCGGGGGTTGCGCAAGCCTATCCGATCGTCGTGAATGCGGGCGCAACGCTCGCGAACGAGGTGACGGTGTCCGACACCTCCACGCTCACGCTCGCGGCGGGCGCAAAGCTGAAGCCCTCTCAGGGAGCATTCTTCGATGTTTCCGCTGGCTCGCTAGTCCTGCCCGGTTCCGGAACGGTGACGGTTGACATGACGGAATTCACGTTCATGACCGGCCTGGCGAATCCCGTCCTCGTCGGCGTCGGCGACGGCGACGTGGCGAAGTTCTCCGCGCTCGTTCCCGAAGGCGTGGAGGGTTCGTTCTCCGTCTCGAATGGCATCCTCTACTTCACTGCCACCTCTGGCGGCAGCACGGCGGCGGACCTCTTCTGGCATCCGACTGGCGACAGCGTCTGGTCGACGTCCATCGTGGCGTGGACGAACGCGGTTGGCACGCAGGTCGTGTTTGAGCCATTCGCAAACGTGACGGTGGCGGACGCGGCGACGATTTCGCTGCCTGCCGACGTGGATGCGAACAACGTGACGGTTTCGGCTGACGGCGACGTGGCGCTGAACGGCGCGGGCAAGCTCGGCGGCACCGGCACGATCGTGAAGAAGGGCGAAGGCACGTTCACGTTCAATGCGGCCGGCGGACTCGATGCGCAGCCGATCATCGTCTCTAACGGCGTCTTCAAGGTGGGCGACGACCTTGCCGACAATGCGCTCGGCGCGACGGGCGACGCCGCACCGATCGTCGTCACGGACGGCGGCACGTTCGACATCAACTACAACAACGAAACGGTGCCTAACGACGTGACACGCTCCAAGGTGACGCGCGACAAGCTCGTCCGCATCGCGGGCGACGGCCATGAAGGGCAGGGCGCCGTCGTCAACAACAACAAGGAAAGCCAGCGCGCCCTCAGCACGCTAGTGCTGGACGACGACGCTTCGGTTGGCGGCACGGCGCGCTTCGACGTGCGCGGCGGCCTCTCCAGCGCCGACTTCGCCCGCTACAGCGCTTCCATCTACGGACCGGCGAAGACGCTCACGGTGAAGAACACGGCAACCTTCGGCATCGTGTCCTCCGACATCACGCTCGGTGCGCTCCGCATCACGGACGGCGGCATTGTGCAGATCGAGGGGTCGGGAACATACAATGTCGCCGACGGCATCCACCTTGCGGACGGCAACATCATCTTCTACGGCGCAACTTTCGGCGATGTGCCTATTACCGCTGATTCCGGCGCCAACACCCTGCGCTGCAACTCCGGCTCTCCCACCGTCAACAGCCCGATCACCGTCGCGGATGGCGCCACGCTCACGCATACAGCTGGCACGGCCATCTACAACGGCAAGATCAACGGAAAGATCGGCCTTGCCGGCGGCACGCTCGTTCTCAACGGTAACGAACATACGAGCGGGGTCGAAGTGGACGGCAATCTGACCACTGGCATCGCTCGCATTCGCCAGAGCGGCACCTATACCGGGGCGAAGATCACCAGCCAGTGGTTCAGCGTGGCAGACCAGGACTCGACGCCTGTCAACGTCGTGTTCAAGAACTCCTCGATCGACACCCAGAACGCCATGGTCAGCTGGGGTTGTGCCACCAAGGCGTCGGCTCCTTCGGGATCCGTCTCGGTGGGCGAGGGTACGGTGTTCAACGCCGCCAAGCTGGCCCTCGGCGACGACGGCACCAGCACCGACAAGTCCATCAAGGTGACGTTCTCGGTGGACGGCGGCACGTTCAACCTTACAAACGTCGACTTCTTCGTGACATACAACGGGCCGAACGCCGAGTTCATCGTGAATTCCGGCGTGGCCAACGTCAACAAGGCGACGATATGGCTTCGCAAAAACAACCAGGCGCTCGGCGGATACAATAACGCACGTTTCATCCAGAACGGCGGCGTGTTCAACTACGGCGGCGCGGGCTTCCAGGCGCGGTATGAGGACAACTCGGACGACGGCCAGATCATCCTGAGGGGCGGCGAGATGAACGCCGCTGCCAACTGGTCGATTCCGCACTTCATCTCCACCTGCTTCAAGGCCGGCGACGCGAACGGATGGACGCTCAACCAGGCGGACGGCACGACGGCGACATGGAACACCGCGCTTACTGGCGACGGCGACGTGACGCTGAACGGCGCGGCGACGCTCGTCGGCAACAAGGAGGTGCAGGGTGCGGTCGGCGGCAAGTGGACAATCGGCGACGGCTTTACGGCGGGTCTCGAAGGCGCGGCGTCGCTTCTCGGCGGTCTCGACATCGGCGAGGGCGCGAAGGCGACAGTCAATATTGCGACTGACCGCAGCGCCGTTTTCACCGCGCGCGACTTCGGCAACCGCGACCTTGCCCATGCTGACAGCATTGTCGGCCGCTTCAACAAAAAGCTGGGCGGCACCACGCGCGGCACGATCACGCATGACGAGACGCTGCTTTTCACCAACTATGGTTCCGCGGCACGCCCGTTCGGCGACATGAACTACACGGCTACGTATGCCGTAGGCCAGTTCTACGTGGACGAGTCGAAGCTCGGCACATGGACGTTCGAAGGCCGCTGCGACGACCGCGTGGCGCTTTGGATCGACGGCGAGCAGGTGCTGCTTTCCACGGGGGACTGCAACACCGTCTCCGGCTCGAAGGAAATCACGACGGCCGGATGGCATTCCTTCCGCCATGTGATCTCCGACAACTCCGGCGGATTCGGTCCGGCCGCCAACCATGCCTACCACACGGTTGGATACAAGGATCCCACGATGTCCGCATACGCGCGCTTCAACGTGAAGAACCTGCGGATGCGCCCGGCGGCGGACATGGGCGACGCGGCTAACGCGAACACCGTGCGCTGGAGCCACTACAAGGGCTCCTCCTCGGACGTCACGGCCAACACCTTCAAGAACGACTTCGCCTGGGACTTCTGCTGCATCACCAACACGCTTGACATGCTCCAGTGGAAGGGCAGCAGTTCCACGTACATGAACACCTACACCGTGAACCGCTATGACGGCTGGTTCTACGTGACGGCGGAGAATGCGGACAAGGAGTGGACATTCCGCTCGCAGTACGACGACCGCGCGGCCATCTGGATCGACGGCGTTGATACGGGCTTGACCGGCTCTAGCTCGACTTCGCCCACCTGGACGACCACGCTCTCCAAGGGCTGGCACAAATTCCGCATCCAGACCGCTGACTTCACGGGTGACGCCGGCCCGTGGGACACGAACAAGAAGGCCGTCTCCTACCAGATCGAGGGCGGCGCGGAGACGCAGTTCTCCAACGCCACGCTTCTGTTCTCCGTGTGCCCGGACGGCTACGTGCAGGGCGAAGTGTCGCTCGCATCGAACGCGAAGCTTTCGAACAACGTCGCCGGTGGCGCCGCCGAAGTGTACGGCACGGTCAAGGCCACCGGCACTGGCGCTACGGTGTCGGGTCCGTTCAAGTTTGCGGACGCGAAGCTCGCATACGCGAACGTGGCGCCCAACACGCGCGACTTAACGGGGCTTCTCGCGTTCGAGAATGCTACAGACGACATGCTCGCCAACCTTGGCGGAATCGACGTCGACTTCACCTCGGATCCTACGGTGGGTACTGTCACGGTTGGCCCTGCGTACGGTCTTGCGGCTGAAGATCTCGCGGCCAACGTGCCCGTGGCGGTTACGGTGAACGGCCAGCCCTTCGACAAGAAGTACAAAGCGCGCGTCAATGGCGGCAACATCGAGATCGTGTTCCACCTCGGCTCGGTGATCTTCATCCGCTGATAGCGTCGCCAATGTGCGACTGGCGTGTTGACATGATGCGTCGAGACGCGGTGCGGCAGTGCGTGCGCTTGGTGCGCGCACTGCCGCTGCCATTTGCCCCACTCGCCACTCGCCACGAACCACTCGCCACTCGCCACTCGCCACGAACCACGAATCACGAGCCACGAACCACGAATCACGAACCACGAACCACGAATCACGAGCCACGAACCACGAATCACGAGCCACGAACCACGAATCACGAACCACGAATCACGAGCCACTAGCCACTAGGCGCTAAATATGCTAAAATATATTACATGAGACACCCGCTCTACACACTTTTATTGCTGTCTCTTGCGATTCCGCGTCTTTTCGCGGCGTCCGAGACGAATGCAGAACCGGCCAAGGCCGCAGCTCCTGTTCCTGTAAAGGCCGCTACGCCAGCTCCTGCCGCCGTTGCCGCGCCTGCCAAGGTCGCGCCGGCCGTTGCCCCTGCGCCTGCTACAGCCCCTGCGCCTGCAGCAGCGCCTGCGGCTTCAGTCCCTGTGAAGGCTGCCGTTCCTTCTCCGGCGGCTTTAGCCCCTGTACCTGCGGCAGCGCCTGCATCTGCGCCAGCCGTTGATGGTTCGACGCTGCTTGTGCCGAAGGATGCGGATAAGGATGCAGACAAGGATGCGGATGATGCTGACGATGAGAAGTCTTCTTCCGAGCCTGCCGAGAAGGAGAATCTGCCGGATCCGCGTTTCGAGCGCTACAAAACGATTATGGACAGGATGCCGTTCGGTCCGGAGCCCGCGGGATTTGATCCCGACGGAGGCTCGCGCGGCGCAGGTGGCGCCGATGCGATTGATCCAAACGCCATCCAGGAGCAGCTCTCCGAAGAGGCGCAGAGAATCCTCGCGTCCGTTAGGGTGAGCGCGCTCAACGTGACGCCAAGCGGAAAGGTGGCGGTAGGTTTTATCGACTCTTCCCAGCAGCCTGCGGTGACGTACTACATGAAGGTTGGCGAATCGCGCAACGGATGGTCGGTGAAGGACGCCGACATGAAGGCGATGACGGTGACGCTCGAAAAGGACGGCGTGGAGGCCACGATGAAGCTCGGCGAAGGTTCTGACGGCTCGAAGGGCGGGAAAGGTCCCTCTGGTGTCGCAGGACGCATGGGCGGTGGAAGGCCCATGATGGGCGGCATGGGCGGCATGGGCCGTGGCATGGGCGGAATGGGCGGCGGCATGGGCCGTGGCATGGGCGGAATGGGCGGCATGGGCCGTGGCATGGGCGGGATGACTTCCGCCGGCGGCATGAACGGCATGCCGCCCGCCAACGAGACGGGCAGCGACGCGCTTGCGCGCCTGCGCGCGCGCCGTGCGCAGAAGGAGGCCGAGAGGCAGGCAGAGAACGCGCGCATATCGGCTGCGGCGGAGCTTGCGCGTCAGGAGGCGCAAGCGGAGCGCGAGAAGGCGGCTGCTGAACGCGAGAAGGCCGCCGCTGCACGAGAACAGCAGATGGAGGCTATTCGCCAGATCCAGGAGGAGATGCGCCGCAGGCGCGAGGCGGAGGAGCAGCAGAAGGCCGAGGCTCAGCAGCAGCAGCAACAACAGCAACCGCAGCCAGAGTCGTAAGGGAGGATTGTCAGCCATGACAAGAACAACGCTTGAGATGTTCCGTGAGGAACTGCTGGCGACGGGTGAGTACCACACTCCGCCCGAGCGGCGCGCGGCGAAGACGCGAAAGCCGGGCGCATTCACCACGCTGGGATTCTCATGGAGCGTGTTCAGCGTGTTCCCGCGGTGCGCGGTGTCGGAATGCCTCGGAACGCTCAATACCGACAAGTGGGCGCATTTCTGCTTCTATCCGCTTCGGAAGGCCGAGAGCTACGGTACGGACGTGCACATGGAGGGGTGGAACAACCGCAAGGCGCAGGAGGGACCTGTGGTGTATCTCGCGAACCACATGTCCACGCTCGAGACGATTCTGCTGCCTTTCGTGCTCTTGACGTACGGGCCGTTCAACGTGGTGGTGAAGCAGTCGCTCTCGCATCTGCCGGGACTCGAGAAGGCCGCCGCGCACATGGGGCTTGTGCCGATCGGCAGGAAGAGTCCGCGCGAGGACCTGATGACGATCTTCGACGTGGGCGTGAAGCGCATAAAGGAGGGCAATTCCTTCCTGATCTTCGCGCAGGGCACGCGCCAGCGCGTTTTCGCGCGAAAGGGCTGGAGCTCGATCGGCACGAAGCTTGCGGAGAAGGCGGGCGTGCCGGTGATTCCGATTGCGGTGAAGACCGACATCCAGCCTACGCGTCCCGACGGCAAGGGATTGTTCAAGGACTTCGGCACCGTCGATCCCTCGAAGGAAATCCGCATCGCGTGCGGCCCCGTGCTGAACGGCACATCCAAGGAGATGACGCAGGCGTCGTTCGACTGGATTAAGGCCAAGCTGGATTCCTGGGGATTGCCTACGGAAGGGTGAGAAGTCTGAAGGTTTGAAAGTGTGAAGGTGAAATGAACTACGCTGAATGGAATGGGTTCAAGGGCGGACGCTGGGAGAAGGAGATCAACGTCGCCGAGTTCGTGCGTTTGAATTACCGTCCGTACGACGGCGACGAGAAGTTCCTCGCGCCCGCCACCGAGGCTACGGAAAAGCTGTGGACGAAGCTGCAGGAGCTGCAGAAGGAGGAACGCGCGAAGGGCGGCGTGCTCGACATGGATACGGACGTTGTTTCGTCCATCACATCCCACGCCCCCGGCTATCTCGACAAGTCCCTCGAGAAGATCGTGGGCCTGCAGACCGACAAGCCCCTCAAGCGCGCGTTCATGCCATACGGCGGCATCAAGATGGCCGAGGAGGCTCTTACCACCTACGGCTACACGCCCAACCCCGAGCTGCACCGCATCTTCACCGAGTTCCACAAGACGCACAACCAGGGCGTGTACGACGCATACACCCCCGAGATGCGCATGGCCCGCAAGAACAAGATCATCACCGGCCTGCCCGACACATACGGACGCGGCCGCATCGTCGGCGACTATCGCCGCGTGGCCCTCTACGGAATCGACAGGCTTATAGCCGGCAAGGAGCACGACCTGCCGATGTGCGGCGTGGGGTCGATGCCCGAGGACGTCATCCGCGGCCGCGAGGAGGTGGCCGACCAGATACGCGCCCTCAAGGCGATGAAGGTGATGGCCGCGAGCTACGGCTTCGACATATCGCGCCCCGCGCGCAACGCGCAGGAGGCGGTGCAGTGGACGTACTTCGGCTACCTCGCCGCGATCAAGACCCAGAACGGCGCCGCGATGTCCATCGGCCGCATCTCCACGTTCCTCGACGTGTACATCGAGCGCGACCTCGCGGCGGGTGTTCTCGACGAGCGCGGCGCCCAGGAGCTCATAGACCATCTCGTCCTCAAGTTCCGCATGGTGAAGTTCGCGCGCATCCCCTCGTACAACGAGCTCTTCAGCGGCGACCCCGTGTGGGCCACGATCAACCTCGGCGGAATGTGCGAAGACGGCCGCTCGATGGTGACGAAGAACGACTTCCGCATTCTTCACACGCTTGAGACGATGGGCCCCTCGCCTGAGCCCAACCTCACCGTCCTATACTCGCAGCGCCTGCCGAAGGCGTTCCGCGAGTACGCGGCGAAGGTGTCGATCGACACGAGCTCCGTCCAGTACGAGAACGACGACGTGATGCGCCGCGTGTGGGGCGACGACTATGCGATCTGCTGCTGCGTATCCGCCACGAAGACCGGCAAGGAGATGCAGTTCTTCGGCGCGCGCGCGAACCTCGCGAAGTGCCTGCTCTACGCGATCAACGGAGGCGTGGACGAGAAGACGCACCTGCAGGCGGGGCCTGAGCTGCGTCCCATCACCTCGGACGTGCTCGACTACGAT
>JAEEGH010011966.1_pt1 | contig 19586 bp, 20 predicted proteins | sample 9134181 | NCBI WGS metagenome assembly JAEEGH01 (sample SAMN16246544, study PRJNA631951) | gut metagenome | biome: gut microbiome; feature: rumen; material: DP-attached | host: Bos | place: Iran: Karaj | collected 2018-10 | reverse complement strand
GTGCCGTTGTGGGTTCCCTGCACAAACACGGAAGCGCCGACAACACCGTTACCGGCGGCATCCTTCACAGTTCCCTTGACGGTCGTCTGCGCATAGGACATCAGTCCGGTTGCGAGCAGCGCGGCCACGAGGGAAAGTCTGATAAACAGATTTTTCATGTGTGTTGTTTTAGTTGGTTGGTTTATAAAGGTTTATAATAGGTTCTCCATTGCATTTTATACCACACGCGCCAAACTTCCAAATCGACAAAAAAAACGGGTGTTTCCCTATCGAAATGGCGGTTTTGGCGCGTACACGAATGCAAATATACGACTTATTAACGAATTTTGAACGGTTTTGACCGATTTTTTAAAAGCCGCTCCGGGAAGGATCTAGTATTTATGTCTCGTCTTCTCGATCTCCTCCCGGGTAATCTTCCGATGGTCCATTGCGCGCCAGGCGTAAGCGATGTAGGCCACGACGAACGGGATGAGGAGGGATACCCAGAACATCACTTTCAACGTGAAGTAACTGGAGGAACTGTTCCGGATGGTCAGGGAACTCTGCAGGTCGTCCAGGGACGGGTAGTAGGCCGTGCCGTTGAAACCGGCGATGAAGAAGACGGCCACCACCACGAGGACGGCGCCGGGGAAGGCAAACCAGAAGCCCCGGCGGTGTTTCGTGAAAATGCCCAGGTACATGCCCGCGAGGACCAGCAGGACCCCGATGATGAACAGGGAGAACACGACCCGCTGGTGCAGGAAATTCTGCAGATACTTGTACGGCTCCATCGACACGATGCCGTCGTCATCGATGGAGAAACCGTCTTTCAGCATCAGGATCAGGAACCAGGTCACGAAAAAGAGCAGGAAGGGAATCGCCGCAATCTTGAGCGTGAGGCGCATCTGCTTCCGTACATCGTGGTCATTCACATTGTTCAGGATGTACAGGGCGCCCAGGACGACCGCCAGGAAAACCACCGTGAGGCCCAGCAGGACGGCATGTCCCTGTCCGAGGGCCTCGAGGCCGTGCCAGGCATTCGTCCACGTACTGATGACCGGCGAGGCCGGATTCGCGATGGCGGCCTTGTCCACGGTGAAATGGGAGCCCGTGAAGAAGGTACCGACGGCCGTGCCCACCAGGAACGGAGCCAGGATGCCATTGGCCAGCAGGGCGATGCGGAAGGCCCTGGTTCCCAGCAGGTTTTCCTTCTTGGCGTAGAACTCGTAGGAAACCGCCTGGAAGACGAAGGTCACCAGCAGGAGCACCCACACCCAGTAGGCGCCGCCGAAACTGGTGCTGTAGAACAGCGGGAAGGAGGCGAAGAAGGCCCCGCCGAAGGTCACGAGGGTGGTGAAGGTGAGTTCCCACTTCCGACCCGTGGAATTGAGGATCATCCGCTTCTGGACATCGTCCAGCCGGCGGCTCATGAGGTGGATGTTGGCACCCTGGACAAACATCAGGGCCACAAGCAGACCGCCCAGCAGGGCGACGAGGATCCACCAGTAGTTTTGCAGGAATTCGTACGTCATGGCTTATCCCTCCGTAATTTGCGGTCCTTTCTTGATAGCGCCCAGCATGATGCGGATCTCGATCACGAGGAAGAGCGCGAAGATGGCGAGGAACAGGAAGAACGTGGTCTTCACCGCGCCGGCGCTGAGGCTGGAGATGGCGACGTTCACGGGCAGCAGGCCCTGGATGGTCCAGGGCTGGCGGCCCACCTCGGCCACGATCCAACCGCACTGCCCGCAGATAATCACGAGCGGGATGCAGCACAGGGCAGCGATATAGAACCAGTTCTTCTTCTCCAACTTATCCTTCCAGGAGAAGATGAGGGCAAGGAGGAGCATCAGGGCCATGAGCATCCCCAGGCCGATCATCAGGCGGAAGGCCCAAAATACCACGGGAACCGGCGGAATCACGTCTTCCGGTTTCTCCAGGTGGCCATAGCCCATGTACTGGACATTCCTGTCCAGGACCTTCCGGACGACGGCAGCGGAGTCGGGATCGGAGTCCTTCAGTTCCCGGTACACGGCCAGCGCGTCCAGCGCCTTGCGGCCGCGCGCCATTTTCTCGGCGACGGGCGGGATGACATTCCCCTCATTGTCCGTGTAGCCGTTCAGGATGTCGTTGATGCCCGGAACCACTCCGTCGATGTCATGGGTGGCCAGGATGGACAGCATGCCCGGAATCTCGACGCCCGGGACGATGGAGAACGGGGCGCGCGGGCCGCCGTTCTCGAGGCCCTCGGCCGCCGCCAGTTTCATGGGCTGGTATTTGGCTGCATGGACCCCGGAAGAGTCGCCGGACAGCATCACGGCACCGGTGCCCACGAGGCCGACGATCGCACCGATAAGCATGCTCCTACGGGCGAACTCCTTCTCGCGGCCCTTCAGCAGGTACCAGCCGCTCACCGCGACGACGAAGACACCGCCGGTGACCCAGCCGCTGGTGACGCTGTGGAAGAACTTGGACACGGCGACCGGGTTCGTGACCACTTCCCAGAAGGCCTGGGCCGACGCCATTTCACTGCGGACGGTGTCGGGATTGAACGTCGTGCCCACGGGATTCTGCATCCAGCCGTTGGCGACGAGGATCCAGTACGCGGAGATGGTGGCGCCGATGCCGGTGAGCCAGGTCGATGCCAGGTGGAACCGCTTGGAGACCTTGTTCCAGCCGAAAAACATCACGGCGAAGAAGGTCGCCTCCATGAAGAAGGCCAGGATGCCTTCGATGGCGAGCGGTGCGCCGAACATGTCGCCCACGAACCAGGAGTAGTTGCTCCAGTTCGTGCCGAACTCGAATTCGAGGATGATGCCGGTGGCGATGCCCACGGCAAAGTTGATGGCGAAGATCTTCATCCAGAACTGGGTGGCCTTGCGCCAGAAATCGTCTTTCCTGACGACGTAGAGTGTTTCCATGATTGCCATGACAAGCGCCAGGCCCAACGTCAAGGGAACGAAGAGCCAGTGGTAGGCAGCGGTTACGGCAAACTGGAGTCGGGACCAGAGGACGGTATCCATGGTTGTTCGCTTAAGTTATTAGTTTGGGTGTTATTGTGGTTCCGGGTCAGGTTCTCCCCCACCGCCTCGCTCTTTTCCGCATCGGTTTTCCCGGCCAGGACCGGCCGGAAGAAGAACACGCGGAGGATGGCGAACAGGATGAAGAATTTCAGGATGACGAGCCAGATGAGCGGACGGCCCCAGGTCTGGTTCTTGAAGCCATCCCTGTAAAAAAGCCAAACTTTCTTTACCAATCCAGCCACGTTTTTCGTCCTTTCTGACAAATATAACAATAGTTTTTCGTTTTTTTTGATTATCTTGTCCCCGATGCATAAAACTGTGACCACATGAGCAAACTCCTGAACAAACTCAACGACCTGAGCAAGATTACCCGCCGCGCCGCCTTCTCCGACATGGAGCACCAGATCAAGAAATACAAGTACGGCTCCGACGCGTTCATGCAGATTCTGGAAAGCCGCTATTCCTGCCACGCCTTCACCCACCATCCCGTCTCCGACGCGAAACTCCAGATGATCCTGGACGCCGGCCGGATGGCCCCGTCGGCAGCGAATCTGCAGCCTGCCCGCATCTGGGTCGTCAAGAGCGAGGAAGCCCTGGCCAAACTCCGGGAAGTGCATCCCTGCTACGGCGCGCCCGTCGTCCTCATCGTCGGCTGCCGGAACGAAGAAGCCTGGGTGCGCCCGTACGACGGCATCAACGCGGCGAAGACCGACGCGGCCGTCGTCCTCACGCACCTGATGCTCACGGCTACGGACGTGGGCCTGGCGAACATGTGGATCTGGGACTTCAACCCCAGCAAGATCCGGGAAGTCCTGCCGGAAACGCGGGAGCATGGCATCTATGGCCTGCTCGCCATCGGCCATCCGGCCGCCGGCGAAGGCAAGCCCACGGAACTGCACGACCAGCGGAAACCGCTCGAGGACCTGGTCATAGAACTGTAATCCCTTGAAACGGATCGAAGTCGTCGCGGCCCTCATCCTCCGGGAGGGCCGCGTTTTCGCCACCCAGCGGGGCTATGGTCCCTGGAAGGACTGGTGGGAATTCCCGGGCGGAAAGATGGAGCCCGGCGAAAGCCGCGAGGATGCCCTGCGGCGGGAAATCGCCGAGGAACTGTCCTGCTCGATCGACGTGGGTCCCCTGCTGGACACGGTCGAATGGGATTATCCCGAATTCCACCTCACGATGCATTGCTTCCTGTGCACGCTGCGGGAGGAAGCGCCGCACCTGAATGAACATGAAGCGGCGCGCTGGCTTTCCGCCGGCGAACTGCGCTCCGTCAACTGGCTGCCGGCCGACTACGGCCTGCTTCCCAAACTCGCCGAGCATCTATGAGAGTCGTCATCCAACGCGTCCTGGAAGCCTCCGTGTCCATTTCCGGCACGGTTACCGCTTCCATCGGCCCGGGGCTTCTCGTGCTCCTGGGCATCTGCAACGAGGATGGTTCCGATGATATCGACTGGCTCGTCCGGAAAATCGCGGCCCTGCGCGTTTTCGATGACGCGGAAGGCGTGATGAACCGGAGCGTGGTCGATGTCGGCGGCGACGTCCTGGTCGTGAGCCAGTTCACGCTCATGGCCTCCACGAAGAAGGGTAACCGCCCGGCCTACATCCGCGCCGCCCGGCCTGAAGTGGCCATTCCGCTGTATGAGCAGTTCTGCGCCTCCCTGTCGGAGGCCCTGGGCAAGCCGGTTCCCACCGGCACCTTCGGGGCCGACATGCAGGTCGCGCTCGTCAACGACGGGCCCGTGACGATCTGCATCGACACGAAGAACAAGGAATGATCGGGCGCTATTTCCCCAGGATCAGCCGGATCCCCCCGACCGCCAGCAGCGACTGCGCGGCCAGGTAAGTGACCATCACGAGGAAGTGCCTCAGGGGGAAGGTCATCACCCCGAAGGTATCCATCGCGATGCAGGAGTCCGAGAAGGCGAAAAGGACGGTGCCGGCCAGGAGGATCCACCAGGTGGTCAGGCGGCCCCGCGGCATCCGGATCACGCCGGCAAAGGCGCTGAATACCAGCAGCATCAGCGCGAATCCATAGACCGTCATCGGCCAGAACAACTCGCCGGAAATGCCGATGACCGTCACCAGGCCGTACACGATGGCTGCCATGATGATGGAGGCGATGGCCCAGTGCCAGGCCATAAGGCCTTTCCAGGATTGCCCGCCGAGCAGGCCCATATAGAACAGATGGCCTATGAGGAAGGCGGCGACACCCCCCACGAAGAAAAAGAATCCCTCCGGAATGAGCAGGATGTCCCCGACACATCCGAACAGTTGGGCCGCCATCAGGAGGGCGATCCCCATGTTATCCTTCTGGTGTCCATGGCCCAGGAGGTAGGCCAGGGTGGTTCCGGTAAGAAGCGGCAGCAGGGCGGGTTTTACCAGCGGGGCGAGCCTCGTTCCCAGGATGCAGCCGATAAGATTAAGCACGGCTGCCACGCAGAAAAAGGCGCAGGGTATGTACCAGAGTGTTTCTTTTCGCATAGGTCTCAGTCCGTTTGGGGTTGCAAGATAGGAATTCCCGCTGAAAAAACCAAAGTGCCCGCGCTTTGCAACCCGGTTGCGCCCCGGTCGGCGTACCTTTGCAGCGAGAAATAAACGACAACTATGATACACGAAGAGCATCACCACCACGCGCACGAGTGCCATTGCCAGGAGCATGGACATGAGCATCCCCACCATCACGAGCATGAGCATCACCACCATCATGAAGAGGGCGGCGCGAAGGAGAGCATCGTCAAGATCGCCTTGGCAACCGTGCTGCTCGTTGCGGCCGTCATCATCGAAAAGAAAACCGACTGGCCTGTCTGGGCCTATCTGCTGGTCTATCTGGTCCCCTACCTGATTGTCGGTTGGGAGACTTTGACGGAGGCCGCGGAGGCGATTCTGCACGGCGAGGCGATGGACGAGAATTTCCTGATGGCCGTCGCCACGCTGGGGGCGCTCGGCATCGGTTTCCTGCCGGGGGCCGAAACGCAGTTCCCTGAGGCGGTGTTCGTGATGCTGTTCTTCCAGGTGGGCGAACTGTTCGAGGGCATCGCGGAAGGCCGCAGCCGGAAGTCCATCGCCCATCTGATGGACATCCGGCCCGATACGGCCCATGTCGAGCGGGACGGTGTCCTATCGACGGTCGCCCCCGAGACGGTCGCCCCCGGGGAGATCGTCATCATCCAGCCAGGCGAGAAGGTGCCCATGGACGGAATCGTCCTGGAGGGCCGGTCGAACCTGGACACGGTGGCCCTCACGGGTGAGAGTGTACCCCGGAGCATCGGCCCGGACGATGAAATCCTGTCCGGGTGCGTGAACCTGTCGGGCGTGCTGCGCGTGCGGACGACGAAGGCGTTCGGCGAGTCCACCGCGGCGAAGATCCTGGACCTCGTGGAGAATGCCGCGGAGCATAAGTCCAAGAGTGAGAGTTTCATTACGAAATTCGCCCGCATCTATACACCCATCGTCGTGGGGTTGGCGGTTTTGCTGGCGGTCATCCCTTCGCTACTGACGGGCGAGTGGGCCACGTGGATCTACCGGGCACTCATGTTCCTGGTGGTGTCCTGCCCCTGCGCGCTGGTGATCTCCGTGCCGCTGACCTTCTTCGGAGGCATCGGCGGAGCGTCCCGGAAGGGTATCCTCGTGAAGGGCGCCAATTTCCTAGACACGCTCAGCCGCGTCCGGACCGTGGTCTTCGACAAGACCGGCACGCTCACGGAAGGCGTCTTCGAAGTGACGGCCGTACATCCGGAACTCATCGACGAAAAGGAACTGCTGCATCTGGCAGCGCATGTGGAGCGGCATTCGACGCACCCCATCGCCACCGCGCTGCGCAACGCATACCCCGACGAGCAGGACGACTGTGTCATCACCGGCGTGGTCGAGACCGCCGGCCACGGAGTCATCGCAACGGTCAATGGCCGCCGTGTCGCCGTGGGCAATGAGAAACTGATGAAACGGGAAAGCGCCCTGTCGCATCCCTGCGAACTCAAGGGCACAATCGTGCACGTATCCATCGACGGGGAATATGCAGGGCACATCGTCATCTCCGACCGCGTGAAGGCCGATGCCGCCGAGGCGGTCGCCGCCCTGCATCGCGCCGGCGTCCGCCGGACCGTGATGCTCACGGGCGACCAGCCGGAAATCGCCGCGTCCGTCGCCTCCGCCGTCGGCATCGACTCCTTCCACGCCGGCCTCCTCCCCGCCGACAAAGTCGCCTGCGTGGAGGCGCTGCTCACGGATCACGACACCGCCGGCGCGGTCGCGTTCGTGGGCGACGGCATCAACGATGCGCCGGTCCTCGCCCGCGCGGACCTCGGCATCGCGATGGGCGCCCTCGGCTCCGACGCCGCCATCGAGGCGGCCGACGTCGTCCTGATGGACGACAAGCCCTCGAAGGTCGCCGAAGCCGTCCGCATCGCCCGCCGCACCCTTCGCATCGCCCGCGAGAACATGTTCTTCGCCATCGGCGTGAAGGTCCTCGTCCTCCTGCTCGCCGCCTTCGGCCTGGCCACCCTCTGGATGGCCGTCTTCGCCGACGTAGGCGTCACCGTCCTCGCCGTCCTCAACGCCATGCGCGCACTGAAGGTGTGAGCGTTGTCGGCCCCTTCCCGTTCCCCCAGCCTGTTCAGCACGGCTGAGGGAACGTTTTTGTGGGTTATCGTGCCCTCACGCGTGCTCCAGCACGGCTGGGGGAGCATTCTCGCAGGTTATCGTGCTCTCTCGCGTGCTCCAGCACGGCTGAGGGGGCATTCTCGCAGGTTATCGTGCCCCCTCGCGTGCTCCAGCACGGCAGGGGGAACGTTTGTGGCCCGATTCGTTACCCGGCGCTTGCTCACTCATGATACTTCTTGGACTTGAGCGCCTGGGAAATGATACGGGCCGGGATGAATATGGATTGAGACAAGGTGACCGCATCCAACCTGTATTTCTTGTTCAGCCGGACGGCCAGGGCACAACGGTCGTCGTTGGACAGATCGGACAGTATCCGGCCCTCCATCATCAACTCCTGTTTGACAATGTCTTTTGCCTCCTCCACAGAGAACGTTATCTCCTCCCCTATCTGGTCGGCGATTTCGATGAACGCTTCGTAATCCTTCACTAGACGGGTCTCGAATTCCTTCGCCGTAGGAAACACCTTGTACAGGACGTCCAAATCCACAAAGCATTGCGGCAATACCATTCCCAATCCCGGGTGGATCAAACGGTCGGGAGGGATGGGAATGTGGGTCTGGAACACCTTTCTCAACTTCCGTTCGGACAAGTCGCCCGCCCGGACTGTATCGAACAGGCGAAAGACATCGGAATAGAATACCATGGACGAACCGAACAAGTATCCGCCAGGGCGGATGTTCAAGACTTCGGAAGCGTTCCGCGCGATATATATGCCATTCTTTCGCATCTGATCCTCATCCACGACAGGAATCAATTTGAAATCATAGTCTTCCGGAAGTGGGGGATGCCCATCCTCTACCAACCGTTTGTTAATCCGGCGTTTCACATAGTCAAATACAGCCACGCAATGTTCCCCTCGTCCGGAAAGAAGCAAGTGAAGATGACTTCTCATCACCTCATAGAAATGAACTTTCACGGGAAAAAGCAGGTCCAGAAGGGATATCGTGTTTACCAAATACACATATTCCGCTTCATCATGGCAAATCGTCCCTTTCTTCCCATCCGTACATAAATGATAATAACCCTTCTTCCAGGATTTATACTCGGTTCTTCTTTTCTGTCTTTCATCCATTTCGTTCTTTTTCTCTTCCTGCTCCTCGCAGGGTATTGTCCTTTATTCTTTCTTGCTTGGAACCCGCCTGTTCCGTTGGTGTCTTGTTCTCTTCTGCTCCGTTCCGCAGCACTCGGCGTACTCGTTTCCCAGCACGGCTGGGGGATCGTTTGGGCGGGTTATTGCGCCCTCTCACGTGCTACAGCACGGCTGAAGGAGCGTTCTCGCGGGTTATCGCGCCCTCTCACGTGCTCCAGCACGGCTGAGGGATCGTTTGGGCGGGTTATTGCGCCCTCTCACGTGCTCGAGCACGGCTGGGGGAGCGTTCTCGCGGGTTATTGCGCCCTCTCATGTGCTCGAGCACGGCTGGGGGAGCGTTTTGGCGGGTTATCGCGCCCTATTGCGTGCTCCAGCACGGCTGGGGGAGCGTTGGGGGCCTTATTTGTTCCCCGAGGTGAGCCAGGTGTTTCGCGTTGTCTCATGCGGAGGCTTACGGGCCGCTGGAGAGAGCGGAGACAGGGCGGGCAGGGGGTGCGGAGGTCGTGGCGACTGTCTCGGAAGGGGTGCCCTCGACGGCGGCGAGGGTGGCGATGGAGATGCGGGCGGTCGTGTAGGGGCGCAAGGCCGCGTAGCAAGCGTAGAGGGTGGCGCCGGTCGTGAAGGTGTCGTCCACGAGGAGGATGTGGCGGGCCGATGCGAGGACTTCAGCCGGGGAATCCGGTGCTTCCATCGACACGTTCTGAAGCGCATCGATCGACACGCCCTGGAACCGTTTTGGACCAAAGGGACGAACAAGTCGCACCAATCTGGAAACAAGTCGTGCCCATAGAGAGAACCGCTCGGGCACATGGAAGGCGGAAGCCACGTTCTGAGCCTTCTGTTCCACGGAGAGGCGGGTCTGCGTTTTCGTGCGGCGCGACCGGACCAGCAGATCCGTGCGACACACGGGAAACAGGTCCGTCCGGGGCGCTGGGGGCAGGTCCGTGCGACACACGGGGGACAGGTCCGTCCAGGGCACTGAGACGAGGGCATGGGCGAGGATGGCGGATTGGTTGTAGCCGCGGGAGTGGAGGCGGGTCCAGTGGAGGGGGACGGGGATGACGAGGTCGATGTCGGCGAGGTGTGGGGCGGAGGCGAGGCGGCGGCCGAGGAGGGCGCCGTAGTGGCGCCCGGCGGCCAGGTCCGCGTGGTACTTCAAGGCACGCGGGATGGCCCGGTAGCCTCCTTTGTAATGCATCAGCGCCGTTGCGTAGGCATAGTCCATGGGCTCGGTCCCCCGATGGCGCTCAAGGACCGCGTTGAACCGGTCGGCCATCGGATTATGCGGCTGGAGCCAATAGCGGGTATATGGCACGTCGGCCGCGCATGCCAAGCACAGATGCCGCTCGCGCAGCCCCAGTCTGCATCCGCAGACCAGGCATGCGCGCGGCATCAACAAATCCCCCATCGCACGGACAGAGTCTATCAACCGATTCATCACTCAATGCACTATCACACAAATCATTACACCCATTCCACCCCTCCTCGGGGACAAACCGGAAGATCCATCTGTGGCACCATCAACCGACAGATTCTTTCGTTGCGCTCAGAATGACAAAGGTCAATCGCTCGGAATGACAAAGAACCGTTGCTCGAATGGCAGGGAGTCAAACCTTCGCCGGGTGGGTCCAAAGATAGGGAGGAGAAAACAAAAACAACACAGGTTGTTGATAACTTGTGTTGTTTCAGTAGGTAGTTTATGTGTTTTTTATCCTCGGAACGGACAAGGCCGGCGAAGAGGACAAGGTCCACCGAACGGCCAAAGTCGGCAGAACGGAGCCGCTCGGATACCCGGGGTCCGATCAGTCGCCGTAGATGTAGCGATGCTGCTCGGGGGTGAGGGTGTCGATGGTGATGCCGTCGGCGTGGAGTTTGCGGAAGGCGACGTCGCGGTCGATTTCGGCCGGGACGTTGTTCAGGAGGGCCGGGAGGTTGTCACGGTGCTCGAGGAGCCAGCGGGCGCTGAGGGCCTGGATCGCGAAGGACATGTCCATGATTTCGGCCGGGTGGCCGTCGCCGGCGGCGAGGTTCACGAGCCGCCCCTCTCCCAGGATGTAGATCGTGTGATTGTTCTCCAGCAGGAAGCCTTCGATGTTCTGCCGGGCTTCATGCCGCTTCACGTGGTGGGTGCGGAGCCAGGCGACATCGACCTCCACGTCGAAGTGGCCGGCATTGCAGCAGATGGCGCCGTCCTTCATGGACAGGAACTCGCGCGCGGTGATCACGTCCTTGCAGCCGGTCGCGGTGATGAAGAGATCGCCGATGGGGGCGGCATCGGCCATCGTCATCACGCGGAAACCGTCCATCGCGGCCTCGAGAGCCTTGACCGGATCCACTTCCGTGACGATGACCCGGGCGCCGAGGCCCTTCGCGCGCATCGCGATGCCCTTGCCGCACAGGCCATAGCCCGCGACCACGACATCCTTGCCGGCCACGATGAGGTTCGTCGTCCGGTTGATGCCGTTCCAGACGCTCTGGCCCGTGCCGTAGCGGTTGTCGAACAGATGCTTGCAGTCCGCGTCGTTCACGAGCACCATCGGGAACTTCAGCGTGCCGGCCCGCGCCATCGCCTTGAGGCGCAGGATGCCGGTCGTCGTTTCCTCGCAGCCACCGATCACGTTCGGGATCAGGTGCGGGAATTCCTTGTGCATCAGCGTCACCAGGTCGCCGCCATCGTCGATGATGATGTTCGGGCCGACCTCCAGCACGCGGCGGAGGTCCTCCTCGTACTCGGCCATCGTGGCACCGTGGACGGCGAAGACATTCAGGCCTTTCCAGGCCAATGTCGCCGCCACGTCGTCCTGCGTGGACAGCGGGTTGCAGCCGGTGGCATACATTTCGGCGCCGCCGGCGGCGAGGCACAGGCACAGGCGCGCGGTTTTCGCCTCCATGTGGACGCTCAGCGCGATTTTCAGTCCGGCGAAAGGCTTCGTCTTCAGGAATTCCTGCTCGATGCTTTCAAGCAGCGGCATGTGGTTGCGCACCCAGATGATCTTCTGCGCGCCGCTCTCCCACAGGTTGATGTCTCGGATGTGGCTGGACATAGGCAATGCGTTTCTAAAGAGACAAAGTTACGAAATCCGCAGGATTTTCCTATCTTTGCAGTCCGATTTACTAAAACGCTGAACTTATGGGTATGTTAGACGGAAAGGTGGCCCTCGTCACCGGTGCCGCGCGCGGTATCGGCAAGGCCATCGCACTGAAATTCGCCGCGGAAGGCGCGGATGTCGCCTTCACGGACCTCGTCATCAACGAAGCCGCCGAGGAAACCATCGCCGAAATCGCCGCCTTCGGGCACAAGGTCAAGGGCTACGCTTCCAACGCAGCCAACTTCGACGAGACGCACATCGTGGTCGAGGAAATCCTCAAGGACTTCGGCCGCATCGACATCCTGGTCAACAACGCCGGCATCACCAAGGACGGCCTCGTGATGCGGATGAGCGAGGCGCAGTGGGACGCGGTCATCGCCGTGAACCTCAAGTCGGCCTTCAACTTCATCCACGCCATCGTCCCGCAGATGGCCCGCCAGAAGAGCGGTTCCATCATCAACATGGCCTCCATCGCCGGCCAGATGGGCAATCCCGGCCAGGTCAACTACGCCTCCTCCAAGGCAGGCCTCATCGCGATGGCCAAGTCCGTCGCGAAGGAGATGGGCTCCCGCGGCATCCGGGCCAATGCCATCGCCCCGGGCTTCATCGTCTCCGAGATGACCAACGCCCTCCCGGAAGCCGTCCGCGAGGAATACATCAAGAACATCCCGCTCAAGCGCGGCGGCACGGTCGAGGAAATCGCCAACACCGCCCTCTACCTGGCCTCCGACCTCTCGTCCTATGTGACGGGCCAGGTCATCGCCGTCAACGGCGGCCTCTACTGCTAAACAAGAAGCCCGGTCTTTTTCGACCGGGCGTTTTTCTTTAGTTCCGCAGCAGGATCTGCCCGCCGGCGGAGTCCACGGTGATCGTGCTGTCCCGATGGACGGAACCGTCCAGGATAGACTTCGCAAGCAGGTTCACCAGTTCGCGCTGCATCAGCCGCTTGATCGGACGGGCGCCGTAGGACGGGTCGTAGCCGTGTTCCACCATGTAATCCTCGAAAGCGGGGGTGAAAGTGACGGTGATGCCGTTCTCCGTGAGTTTCTTCTGCAAGTCGTCCATCTGGATATGGAGGATGTCCCGGATATCGGCCTTGGAGAGCGGATCGAACATGATGATTTCGTCGATACGGTTCAGGAACTCCGGCCGGACCGTCTGCTTCAGGACGTCCAGCACCTTGGCGCCGCACTCGTCCAGGAGGGCGCGCCGCTGGGCGATGGCCTGGGCATTGACCCCGTCCACCTCCGGCAGGCGCTCCATGTAGGACTGGACAATGTCCGAGCCGGCATTGGAGGTCATGATGAGGATGGTGTTCTTGAAGTCCACCGTGCGGCCCTTGTTGTCGGTGAGCCGCCCGTCGTCCAGCACCTGCAGGAGGACGTTGAACACGTCCGGATGGGCCTTCTCGATCTCGTCCAGCAGGACCACCGAATACGGTTTCCGGCGCACGGCTTCGGTCAGTTGGCCGCCCTCGTCGTAGCCCACGTATCCCGGAGGCGCACCCACGAGCCGGGAAACGGTATGCCGCTCCTGGTATTCGGACATGTCGATCCGGGTGATCATGTTCTCGTCATTGAACAGGAACTCCGCCAGGGCCTTCGCCAGTTCGGTCTTGCCCACGCCGGTAGTACCCATGAACAGGAACGAGCCGATGGGGCGCTTCTCATTGGACAGGCCGGCACGGTTGCGGCGGACAGCGTCGGACACGGCCTGGATGGCCCGGTCCTGGCCCACCACCCGCTTGTGCAGTTCGGCCTCCATCCGGAGCAGTTTCTCCTTTTCGCTCTCGAGCATCCGCTTCACGGGAATGCCCGTCCACTTGGCCACGACCTCGGCGATATCCTCCGGCGTAACCGCCTCGGTGACAATGGGATCCTTGATGGCTGCCGCCTTCGCCGTGAGTTCGTCGATGGTCTTTTGCGCGGCGACCATCTTGCCATAGCGCAGTTCCGCGACGCGGCCATAGTCGCCCGCGCGCTCCGCGCTCGCCGCCTGGATCTTGTAATCCTCCATCTCCTGCCGGGCCGTCTGCATCCCCGCGAGAATATCCTTCTCCTCGTTCCAGCGCTTCATCAATTCGTCGCGCTTCGCATTCAGTTCCGCCAGTTCGGCGTCCAGTTTCTCCATCTTCAGGGACACCCCCTCGCGCTTGATCGCTTCCTTCTCGATCTCCTTCTGGCGGATGGCGCTGTTCAGGTCGTCAATGGGTTCCGGCACGGAGTTCATCTCCAGCCGCAACTTGGACGCGGCCTCATCGACCAGGTCGATGGCCTTGTCCGGCAGGAACCGGGAGGTGATGTACCGGTGCGAAAGGTTCACCGCCGCGATGAGGGCGTCGTCCTCGATGCGCACCTTGTGGTGGTTCTCGTAACGCTCCTTCAGGCCGCGGAGGATGGCGATGGATTCCGCGGGCGAAGGCTCATCGACCATCACCATCTGGAACCGCCGCTCGAGGGCCTTGTCGGTCTCGAAGTACTTCTGGTATTCGTCCAGCGTGGTGGAACCGATGGTGCGGAGTTCGCCGCGGGCCAGGGCCGGCTTCAGGATATTGGACGCGTCCATCGCGCCGGAACTCCGCCCTGCACCCACGAGCGTATGGATCTCGTCGATGAACAGGATGATCTCGCCGGCGGAGTCCACGACCTCCTTCACCACACCCTTCAGCCGTTCCTCGAACTCACCCTGATATTTCGCACCCGCGATCAAGGCACCCATGTCCAGGGAATACACCTGCTTGGACTTCAAGTTCTCCGGCACGCGGCCGGACACGATGTTCTGGGCGATCCCTTCGGAAATCGCCGTCTTGCCCACACCCGGTTCTCCCACCAGGATCGGGTTGTTCTTGGTTCGTCTGGAAAGTATCTGGAGCACCCGGCGGATCTCGTCGTCCCGCCCGATGACCGGGTCGAGTTTGCCCTGGGAGGCGCGCTCGTTGAGGTTCACTGCGAACCGCTGCAGAAAAGAATTTTCGTTATTTGCCATAGTATCTGTCTCCTTTTCGCCCGGCGGGTATGCAGTGATAGCCGTCCGCCCGACCGGGCAAACGGCTATCTTCAAACGCTATTCCTTTACCGGATTACTGACAAATTGTCAGCAGCCGATGATTATTCCTGGGTCGGATCGGCCTGGGGGATCTCCACCGGGAAAGCCGGGGTCTCAGAGGCGGGAGCGGCCTGGTTGAGGATCTCGGAACTGACGGCGTCGCCGGCGCTGCGGCTGGAACCGCGGTTGACCACCAGCGTGCTGGCGATCGCGAGGACGAGGATGAAAGCGACGAGATACCAGGTGGCTTTCTCGAGGATGGTGGCCGTCTGGCGGACGCCCAGGGCCTGGTTCGCGGAGGTGAAGTTGGTGGCGAGGCCGCCGTCCTTGCCGTTCTGCAGGAGGACGACCACGATCAGCAGGATGGCCGCGAGAACAATCAGGACGACCAGGATGGTGAATGCGACGTTCATATCTTTAACTCTTCTTTAATTCAATTTGTCGATAAGGGCTGCAAAGTAAGCACTTTTTTCCGGATTTTCCAAAATCAGACGGGAATAAATGCGCCTTGCCTCCTCCACGCAGCCCTGTTCGGCAAAGATTTCGGCCAGGGTTTCGGTGGCGTAACGGTCCGCGATGTCCGACCCGGTCTTGTCGTCCTTCGTGCCGTCGGACTTGATCTTCACCGAGAACCGGGTGAAGATGTTGTCGTCCGTGCGCCCGACACCCTTGTACTGGGCCTCGGAGAAATAATCCCCGCCCACCACATGGACCTCACGGCCGGACTCGCCGGCGGCTTCCGTCCCCTGGGTAGGGCCGATCCACGAACGGAGGATGCGCTCCAGGTCCTTGTCGGCGTAACGTGTCTTGTTTCCGGCCCGGACGAGGGCCGCCACCTTGCGGCGGTCGCCGATGTAGAGGGCCTCCTCGGCATACTGCTCCACACCCCAGTCGTCACCGCCCAGGCGGGACATCCGCCGGCAGAGTTCCTTCCGGGCCGATGCGAACCACGGATACAGGTGCACCACCCCGGCGAGTTCGTCCATCGTCAGGGAACTCAGTTGGATATAATCTTTTCCGTTTACCATTGCGCGACGGTTGCATTGAAGATATCCTCGACGATTTTCTCGATGATGGTCTCGCACAGGGTGCCTTCCACGGCGTCGAGGGATTGGGCGGAATCGAAGTCCTCGTAGGCGGAGAAGGACTGGCTCACGTCGTCCTCAGGGTATTTCCGGTTCGTGAACTCGATCTTCACCGTGACGGTGAGGCGGTTCTGCGCGGCGACTTCGCCCGCGGTGATGGCCGTGGCCTTGACATCGTAGCCCGTCACCTCGCACACGAGTTCGAGGTCGCCGTCCTCGTCCACCTGCTCCAGCGAAGTGAGTTTACGGAATTTCTCCTGCAGCGCCTCGGTGAGGTCGTTCGACAGGGAGGGATTCACGCGCAGGGCCTTGTACTCCACGAAGGGGATGGAGATGGTCTTGACGTCGGCCTGGATGTTCGTACCCGTGAAGGAATAGATCCCACAGGAAACGGCCGCGAGGGCAAGGGTCACAAAGAGGAGGAACTTCTTCATTATTTCTTGCGGTATTCGGGCGGGAGTTTGCGGTAAAGGGTGCGCTCGGACATGCCCAGTTCCTCGGCGGCGAGTTTGCGGTTGCCGCCGTGCTTGACGAGGGCCTTGCGGATCAGTTCGGCCTCCTGTTCCTTCACGGAGAGGGTGGGGGCTTCCTGCTGGGGCTGCTCGTCCGGATCGGATTCGACGACGCGGCCGGAAGGAGCCGTGAACTCCGTCCCCTGCCATTCGGCCTCTTCAGCGCGCGAGGCGACGGACGGAGCCGGCAGCGAACGGCGGTCCACCCGGGCTTCGAGTTCGTCGATGCGCTGGTTCAGGTCGAAGATGGCCTTGACGATGGGCTGCAGGTCCATCGCGGGGCCGGCGCCGGTCTGCGGGCCAGCCTGATGGCCGTCGAAGACCACCGGAATGGGTTCTCCCTGCTCCACCGGCATGAACGGGGCGAGTTCTTCGGCCGTAAGTTCGATGCGCTGGAGAGTGGGTGTGACTTTCTGGGAGACCTGGGCCGTGAGGGCCTGGGTGAAGCCGATCAACTGGCGGACGTTGCCGGGCCAGCGGTAGGAGCACAGCAGCCGGATCGCATCCGGGCGGAGGGAGATCTTGCACATCCCGCTCGTCTCCGAGAAATCGGAGGTGAACTTGCGGAACAGCAGGTAGATATCGTCCTTGCGGTCGCGCAGGGCCGGAATCCGGATCTGCGCCGCACTCAGGCGGAAATAAAGGTCCTCGCGGAACTTGCCGCGCCGGACGGCTTCGTACAGGTCGATGTTGGTGGCCGCGACGATGCGGACATCGGTGTGCTCCACCTTGTTGGAGCCCACCTTGCGGAACTCGCCGGACTGGAGCACCCGCAGCAGCAGGGCCTGGGATTCCAGCGGGAGTTCTGCGATCTCATCCAGGAAGAGGGTGCCGCCGTTGGCATCCTCGAAATAGCCCTTGCGGGTTTCCGTGGACCCGGTGAAAGAGCCCTTGACATGGCCGAAGAGTTCGGAATTCACGAGTTCTTTCGCGAGGGCGCCGCAGTTCACCACGAAGAAACTGTTCATGCGCCGGGCCGAGTATTGGTGGATGATTCGTGCGAAGTTTTCCTTTCCGACACCGCTTTCGCCCAGGATGAGGACACTCAGGTCCGTGGGCGCGAACTTCACCGCCGTTTCCAGCGCCTGGTTCAGCGCCGGATCGTTGCCGATGATGTCATATTTGTTTTTCAGTGCCTGTAAGTCCATAGTGCTGCAAAATTACTAAAAAAATGCTATATTTGCGAATTGACTGGCAATAACTATTTGAACAATAATGATGATGAAACCTGTCAAATTCCTTGCTGCCGCCGCGATTCTCGCCGCGGCCGTCTCCTGCGCCTCTATCGAAAAGATGGCCCAGATGGCTGAAAACGTGAAGGTAACCTGCGACCCGAGCGTGCTCGTCGCCACCAATGGTAGCGTCGATGCCCTCGTCTCGGTTACCTATCCGGCCGATTACTTTAACCCGAAGGCTATCCTGGAAGTCACCCCCGTCCTCGTGTATGAGGGTGGCGAAGCCAAGATGAGGCCGTTCGTCTATCAGGGCGAGAAGGTCAAGGACAACTACAAGGTTGTCTCTTCCGCCGGCCAGACCGTCACCGAGCGCGTGCACTTCGACTATGTCCCCGGCATGGAGCAGAGCCGTCTCGAACTCCGTGGCGTCGCCCGCAAAGGTGAGAAGTACGTGACCCTTCCTGTCAAGAAGGTCGCCGACGGTGTGAACACCACCTACATGCTCGTCAAGCGCGACGGTTTCGTGACCCCGAAGGCCGATGCCTACCAGGATGTCATCTCCAGCACCGCCGAAGGCCAGATCAAGTACCTGGTGAACAGCGCCGACGTCCGTAACTCCGAACTCAAGGGCAAGTCCGTGAAGGACTTCCTCGCCGCCATCGACCAGATCAATGCCGACGAGCGCACCTCCATCACCGGCACCGAGATCCTCGCCTACGCCTCCCCGGAAGGCCCCGAGCGGAAGAACAACGAACTCGCTGACAAGCGTTCCGCCTCCGCGAACAAGGCCCTCAAGGAAATGAGCAAGAAGCACGACAACCTCTCCGGCGCCGAGGTCAAGAGCCTGGGTGAGGACTGGGAAGGCTTCCAGCAACTCGTGAAGGAGTCCAACATCGAAGACAAGGAACTCATCCTCCGCGTCCTCTCCATGTACAGCGACCCGGCCGTCCGCGAGAACGAGATCCGCAACATGTCCCAGGTGTTCACCGCCCTCAAGGGTGAGGTCCTCCCGGAACTCCGCCGCGCCCGTCTCATCGCCAACGTCGAGTACCAGAACTACACCTCCGAGGAACTCCTGAAACTCCTGAACGACAATGCCGACGTGCTGGACGAGGAAGCCCTCCTCCGCACCGCCACCCTCGTGAAGGACAACGGCCAGAAGGAAGAGATCTACAAGCGTGCCGTGAACAAGTTCAACTCCGAGCGTGCCCAGTTCAACCTCGCCGCCCTGTACCTCTCCGAAGGCAAACTCGCCCGTGCTGAGGAAGCCCTCGGCAAGGTCCGCTCCGACGATCCCGACGCGCTCAACGCCAAGGGTGTCATCGCCCTCCGCCGTGACGACCTCGCCACCGCCGCGAACTGCTTCCGCCGCGCCAATACCCCGGATGCCAAGAAGAACCTGGGTATCGTCCAGATCCTCACCGGCGACTACGAAGACGCCGCGAAGACCCTGGCCGATGTCGATGGCTGCTGCCACAACACCGTCCTCTCCTACATCCTGACCGACCAGTTGGACAAGGCCGCCAAGACCGTCAGTTGCAAGGACCAGAAGGTCACCTACCTCAAGGCCATCATCGCCGCCCGCAAGGGTGACGCCGCCGGTGTCCGCGAGAACCTGAACCAGATTACCAACGCCGACCTCCGCGCCCGCGCCGAGAAGGATGTCGAGTTCGCCGGCTACACCTGGTAATCCCCCGCTCACGCATCGGGATCTTCTCGACGACATTGACAAGGACAGCCTTTGCGGCTGTCCTTTTTTGTTGGGGGGGCGGGGCAGAGGGTCGGGTTGGGGCTCGCGAACGGCGGCATTCCCGGGGTCGCGGGGCAATATCGGCCTTGTTCACCCCTTCATTCTTTCAGATTGATTCCCGATGCGTCCAGTTTTGCCCTGGTTTGTCCGCAATCGTGAACTGCAGATTCGTT
>JAEEGH010011961.1_pt1 | contig 19590 bp, 15 predicted proteins | sample 9134181 | NCBI WGS metagenome assembly JAEEGH01 (sample SAMN16246544, study PRJNA631951) | gut metagenome | biome: gut microbiome; feature: rumen; material: DP-attached | host: Bos | place: Iran: Karaj | collected 2018-10 | reverse complement strand
AGCTTATTTGAGAGGGATTTTTGAGGATGATTTTTCTGTTGAGCGAACGACGATAGCGGGCTATCGGAGCGAGCGAAACAAAAAATCAGACCAAAAAGACCCTCAAAGAAGCCGAAAAAGAAAAAAATTAAAACTTTAAACAAAAAATCAAAACAGCTTCTAAGCTCGAATAAAAATCAAAACATCTTCTTAAATCAGGATAATTCCAAAGATTAGAAATTCAGCCAAAATGCGACTTTTTTATTGATTTTGGCTGAATTTTCAGAATATGTCATCCAATGTAACTATTTCATTTATATGGGTTTTATGTTTTGATTCAGTTACACCGATGGAGGTTACAAGAGCCAGATAAATGGAATGACTCGGTTTATGTATTTTTGAGTTTTTCACGGCGTTGATTTGTCTGGTGAATTCTTCAGCATCCTCATTAGTCAAGGTGTACTTGCCTTCGGAGAATTTCATTTCGCAAATGTAATCGGCTCGTTCAGCGGTGGCAGGGACGATGAGATCTACTTGGACTCCCTTGTCATCGGGTGTCTTGCCTCTCCAGCTGAAGGGGGCAGCGTATTCTTTGATGCGTAGCGCATCGGCAAGTTGTTGTATATGTTCTATGATGAGTAGCTCGAAAGTGTTGCCAGCCCATGTGTAGAAAGGTTTGCTCCGTTGGACTGAACGCCATGAGGTGAATTCGGAGTTTTCGACAAAGCGCAGGTAGAACAGGGTATAGAAATCGACCAGTTGATAGATAGTCTGCTTTCTTGGACCACCATAAAGGGTATAACTCCTGATGATGCCGGAATCAATGAGGTTTTCGAGAATGTCGGAGAAAGAGCCTCCTCCTTTTTTATCTACGGCTTTAAGTAATTCTGTCCGTGTCATTCCATAGAACCGCTTGCCCAGTTGACGGATGACATCGATATATATTTCAGAATTTGAATAGAGGCCTGTGTACACGTTCTTGAATTCCTGTCGGGCTTTTTCCTTGTCGAAGTAAATAGCATTGATGTTGTCGGCCATTGTTCGGTCGGGTCGGATGCTGTCCATATAGAAAGGTACTCCGCCGATGACCATATAGGTGAGAGCGATTTCGTATTTCGACAGATGGAAACCACGTTTAATCCAGTATCTTTCACATTCTTTGAGGGTGAAAGGTTTGAGGAAGATGTGTTCGGTGATTCTCCCATAGAGGCCGCCATAGTCGCGCATGACGTTGTCGACCATCCAACTGGTGGCTGACCCACACACGATGAGGAAGATGTCCTTACGCTTTCTGGCCCATGAATTCCAGAAATGTCCGAGTTCTTCGAGCAGTTCCGCCGACTGTGGGCCAGCCAGCCAGGGTAATTCGTCTATGAAAACAACTTTGCGCTTGGCGCGTTTGCGTTGAAGCAACTTTTTAAGAAGCCCCAAGGCTTCCATCCAACTTGTAGGAGCGGGATTGCCTTCTTTTTGGAGACCGTATTCCTGTAGGCTATTATAAAAGTGCGCCAGTTGTTTCTGCCGGTATGACTCAACTTTCTCAGGGTTGTCCTTATCAATCTTTTGATATAGTCCGACAGCCATGAAGGTAATTTTGTCTTCCAGGGCTTCTTCGATTAAAAATGACTTGCCGACGCGGCGACGACCGTATATGGCAAGAAATTCGGATCGTTCTGACGAATAAAGTCGTGAAATGGTTGCGAGTTCCTCTTTTCTTCCGATAACTGAAGATGGATTCATAGTGATGCTAATTATTTGCTGCAAAGATAAATAAATATCTTTAGTATGGTTTAGAAATTCAGCCAAAATGCGACTTTTTTATTGATTTTGGCTGAATTTCTCGGATTCGATTAGAAAGGGAGTTGTTTGATAGAAAACTAATTGGTCCACGGAGAGGAACGATGACATCACGGGGTCGTACATCCTCCCGTTGGCTCCGCCCAATTCACATCGCTCGGCAGTGCTCAAGCAGCGCTTGGCACTGCGCTCGCTTAACGTGAATTTCATGTTGATCAGCCCGAAATGAGAGTGATGCTCATGGCCGGTAGATAAGGTTAATGTATGTTTTTCTTCTGCCAAACTCGTCGTAGGTGCCGTAAGGCGGCCACATGTGGATGTGCTTCATGTCTTCGGTGGGAGGGAAGAACAAGATAGACGAGTGTCTGTTTTTTTCTAACTCTTCCATATCAGACAAGCTTATATCATAGCGTTGTAACACCATATTGTATTTTACGACCGTGTCCCATGAATAATAATCAAGGGTGTCAAGGTCGATAATAAAAACGGACAGTGTGTCAACTGTTTTTATTTTATGAATAGTTTCATCAACAGTTTCGAAAACAGTGCTTGAAACACCTATTTCTTGCCATAGAAGCGCCGTGTCTCCGAAACCATAGGGATCCCCAGGAATTAGCGTTGTTAATAGTGTGTCTGGATAGTTGTAACCAAGAAAAGAATAAACTCTTCGGTCGCTTTGATTGACAAAATAAAATGTGTAAATAGGGTCACAGCTAGTCAACAAAAACAAGAGGCATGTAATGACTATTGCTTTTATAAGTTTCATAATGTAGAAATTTTAATTATTAATACTTCGTTAAATATTTTATAAATAATTGATAGTCAATATAATATATTTGGTTTTTATAGGTAAATGCCGATAATTGAGTATTTTTTTTGTTTGTTGACTTTGATTATTTATTTAGAATATATATAAATTACAATAAAAAATATAAATATATGAAAATAGTTGTCTAAAAATTTGGTCAAGTGGTTGGTTTTTAGTAATTTAGTTGTTGCTAAAAAATATATTATCATGAAAACCAACCCACTTGACCAGCTGAAAGGGATCTGCGAGCAGCTCCTTTTCCGCGTAGCAAATTTACACAAATCTTTCAAACATTTCTTCATCGAGACCATGATTTGTTATCTTTCCATAACAGGACGCGTAAATTTCAGCCAGATGGCTAGGTTCAGCAAGTCGTGCGAGAGCCGCTTCCGCCAGAACTTCAAGAGGAAGTTCGACTGGGTGGCCTTCAACACAGGCCTGACCACCAGAACCGACGGGCATCTCAGGGCGATAGCCATCGACCCGTGCTACATCCCGAAGTCGGGGAAGAAGACCCCAGGACTGGGATACTTCTGGTCCGGAACGGCCAACGCCACTAAGCGGGGCCTTGAGATCCTCGGCATGGCTCTCGTCGATGCCACCGACCGTCTCGCCGTTTTCCTCATTGCGGTACAGCCCCTCATGGGGAAAAGGAAAGGGAGAACCCCGGACTACCTCGCCCACATGGATGACAAGGACTCGCTCATCGGCCTCTACCTGAGGGCCTTCGCCTCGGTGGCCGACAAGCTCCGTGGACTGACCGACCTTGTCGTGGCCGACGCCTACTTCGCCAAAAGGACCTTCGTTCTCGGACTGGAGTGCCTCGCCTTCAACCTTGTGAGCCGCTTCCGCGACGATGTCAGACTCCGCTACCTCTACAACGGACCCAGGGTGAAAAGACGCGGCAGGCCGAAGAAGTTCGACGGCGACGTTGACATCAAGAACCCGCGAGAGGACGTGTTCAAGAAGACAACCGTCAAGGACGGCGATTCCATCGTGACGCTGTACTTCGCCAAGGTCTATGCCGTCAGCCTCACGCGTGCCGTCGGCGCAGTCATCGTGGTCTATGACGATCCCGACAAGAAGACCCAGGCGCGCAAGGTTTACTTCTCCACCGACCTGACCCTCTCGGGCGAGGATGTCAAGCTCCTGTTCCACAATACGGTAATGGTACAACGAATATTATCCACGTTCGGGAAAACTCCGAACTTGAACTTAAATCAGAAAAATATCAAAGAACTATTGTTTTATGGCGTTAAAACCGCCGCTTAGTAATCAAAATTTTAACGAACTATTGTAAAAATAAAAATACAAGATTTAGCGTATCTGACAGTATTTCTCTTTTTTCATTCTGTACCGTGTCGAGATAGGGATTGCTTAGTGATTGGCAGATGAATAAATATAGTGGGAAGATTTAAGTCGCTGCCACACCAATCACCATCAGCAACAAGAATGCCAACAGTGCGATGGTGATGATGGCCAGTATGCTCCCCAAACAACCCCAATTCCGTTGACCGTCTGGAAGTTTATCCGACAATAGGCAGATGATCAAACCTATGATCGGAGTGAAGAGGACCGACAAAAAGAAAGTCCATCCGAAACCGATCCTCCTCCTGGCTCCCAACAATCCAACCAATGCCGCCAAAAAAGAATCAGTCAATAATCCAAATATCAATAGTGTTAATCCCATAGTATTAAAGTGTTATGTTTGAGTTGGTGGTGTCGGTAGTGTTCATGTCTAGGTGAAGTTTGATGTTGTGGCAAAGATAATCATTTTTTGTATCTTTACCACCTCAAACAAATGACCATGAAATCCGAAGAGACCAGAAAGCTAAGTGCCAAGGAACAACGGCGGCAGGATGTGTTCGACGAGACCTGCGAGAAACTGATCCGTGAGGGCTACCGGAAGAACGACCTTACCATAGGCATCGTCAAGGCAAATATTCTCGTACTATTGCTTGCTATCCCAGTCATTGCAATCGGCGTTCTGCTGTTTGCCTTGAAGAACCCGATATCACTTCTAACACCAACCCCGCAAGGAAGTCTTCTGTCCATCGTCCTTTTCGTAGTACTGATAGTTGCTCATGAGCTTATCCACGGGCTGACCTGGAGCATCTTTTCCGAGCATCACTTCAAGGACATCGATTTTGGTTTTATGAAAGAGCTTCTTACACCGTATTGCACATGTTCAACACCCCTCCAGAAAAGCCACTATATCCTGGGCGCTCTGATGCCGTGTATTGTGCTTGGTATCATTCCGACGGCGATAGGAATTCTAATCGGTTCTCACTTGCTGTTTTGGGTCGGAATTGTAATGATACTGTCGGCAGGTGGGGACATCATGATCGTCTGCAAGGTCCTGGCATTCAAGAAACAACCTGAATCCAAGGGAATCCTCATATACGACCATCCAACACAGGCAGGTTCGGTAATATTTGAAAAGTAAAGGCATCGCGACATGAACAGCCTATCTACAAAATCTGCTATAATAAAAAATCTTCGGTTGGTGTCCCAAAAATCTTTACCTTTGCCAATCTTTAAATCTTAGCAAAAATGAAAACCAGATCGCTGATTCTTACCCTGTTCCTTCTCACAGGAACCTTCTTTGCCACCGCGCAAGAAAAGAAAAACTTCACTCTTGAAGACCTTTACCAACGCCCGACTTTCTACGCGAAGAGCGTCCGCGGCATGAACTCCATGAAAGATGGCGCCACTTATGGCAGCTTCGAGAAAGGCGCACTTAACATCTATAATTACAAGACAGGCAAACTGGCCAAGACTTTGTTCGAAATCAAGGATCTTGTGCTTGAAGGTGCCGAGACTCCTATCCCGATTCAAGATTATGAACTGAGTGCAGACGAGTCGAAAGTGCTGTTCCTCACGGATATGGAAGCGATCTATCGTCATTCCTACACGGCAAATTATTATGTCTATGACCTGAAAACAAAATCGCTGCAACCGCTTTCGGGAAATGGGAAACAGCGTCTTGCCACGTTCTCGCCCGATGCTACCAAGGTCGGCTTTATGCGTGACAATAACTTGTTTATTAAAGATTTACAAACAGGAGAGGAGAAACAGTTTACCTTTGATGGCCTGTATAACCATATTATTAATGGTGCTCCAGATTGGGTCTATGAGGAGGAATTCAGCTTTTCGCAAGGTTTCTTCTGGTCGCCCGACAGCAAGAAGATCGCCTATATGAAGTTCGACGAGTCGAACGTGAAAGAATTCCAAATGGAAGAGTTTGAAGGCCTTTATCCCGAATGGTACAGCTTCAAATACCCCAAGGCGGGAGAGGACAATTCCATCGTGGAGATCTATGTTTATGATTTGGCCAGCGGCAAGACCGTCAAGATGGATACTGGCACAGAGACCGACATCTATCTGCCGCGTGTGGCATGGACTAAGGATGCCAACGTGCTGGCCATCCAACGTCTCAACCGCCATCAGAACCACCTTGAGATTTTGGCCGCCAATGCCACTACGGGTGCAAGCCGGGTGTTCTATGATGAGACTAACGATTATTACATCGATATCACCGATGACTGGCATTTCCTTGAGGATGGCAAGCGCTTTTTGATGACTTCAGAGAAGAGCGGCTACAACCATATTTATCTTTATAACCTTGACGGTACCTTAGTGAAGCAACTCACTGACGGTCCCTGGGATGTGACCAGTGTTTATGGTTTCGATGGAAAGGAAGTCTTTTTCCAGGCTGCTAAAAACACGCCGGTCGATCGTCAGATTTATGCTGTGAACTTGAAAGGCAAGATGCGTGAAGTGATCAGTCGTCCAGGTACCAACCAAGCTCGTTTCAGCAATAACTTCAGTTACCTTATTAATATAAATAGCTCCATCAACCAACCTCGTCAGTTTGAGCTTTACACCAACAAAGGCAAATTAGTGCGTGTGTTGGAGGATAACCATGAGTTCGCGGAGAAATTGAATACTTTCAATCTCGGCGAAAAGAAACTGATGAAGATCAGCGATCCTGCATTCACCTTGCCTGATGGCACTCAAATCGATGTGGACGCCTGGCAGATCCTTCCTCCCGACTTCGACCCGAACAAGAAATATCCTGTGTTGATTTATGTTTACGGCGGTCCTGGCCACCAGACGGTGAACAACTCATGGGCCGACAGTGACTATTGGTGGCTGCAACTGCTTGCACAGCATGGCATCATCAGTGTGTCCATTAATAATAGAGGTAGCGGTGCTCAGGGCGAGGTCTTCAAGAAGATGACCTACCTGCAACTCGGCAAGTACGAGACAGAAGATATGATCACTTTGGCGAAATATATGGCAAAGCAGCCCTACGTCGATGGTAATAGAATCGGTATTTATGGTTGGAGTTATGGCGGTTTCATGGCTGCCAACGGCATCACCAAGGGAGCTGATGTCATCAGCACTGCCGTGTCGGTGGCTCCTGTGACCAACTGGCGTTACTACGACAACGTCTATACCGAGCGTTTCATGCGCACTCCGCAAGAAAATCCTGATGGTTACGATAAAAACTCGCCAGTACACAACACTGAGTTGATCAAGGGCAACTATCTGCTGTGCCACGGTAGCGGTGATGACAATGTACACTACCAGAATGCCATGGAACTCATCAAGGCCATGATCAGCAACGGCAAGCAGTTCGACCTGATGATCTATCCCAACAAGAACCACGGCATCTATGGAGGTTACGAATATGGTAATGGCGAGTGCCGCATGCATCTCTTCACCAAGATCGACAATTTCCTGTTTAAGCATTTGCTCGGAGAATAAAGATGGTCAGGGAAGATACTGTTTTCGGACCGATTTTCAGTCGTCGGTTAGGTAGTTCTTTGGGCATCAATTTGTTGCCGGTAAATGGTAAAATCTGCACTTTTGACTGCATCTATTGCGAATGCGGATGGAACAAGGATGGGCGTGACGATACCCGTTTGCCCAAGGCCGCAGAAGTGCGAGAAGCTTTGGAAGTCAAACTGAAGCAGCTGGTCAAGGATAGTATTCCGGTGGATTCCATCACTTTTTCGGGTGACGGAGAATCCACCATCAACCCTGACTTTCCACAGATTATTGACGATACCTTGGCTTTAAGGGATAGGTATTATCCTTCGGCCAAGGTGTCGGTGCTTTCCAATGCCACGCAAGTGCATCGCCCCGAGATTTTCAATGCCTTAAGAAAAGTGGATAATCCAATCATGAAGATTGATGCCCCAACCAACGAGTTGGTGGAGAAGATTAACAAACCGGCACCGGGATATGATGTGAATAGGGTAGTGGAGGCTCTTAAAAAGTTCAATGGGGATTTCATCCTTCAGACCATGTTTTTGAGGAGCAAGGACTTTGATTCTTCCTCTCCCGAGGTGCTCAACGGATGGATGGATATAGTTCGTTTGCTGAAGCCTCGCGAGGTGATGGCTTACACCATTGCGCGTCCAACTCCAGAGGAGGGGTTGCAGAAATTCACGGTGGAGGAGATGCGGACGATACTAAGACCTTTGATGGAAGAGGGATTTAATCTTTTGATAAAAGGCTGATACTCCTCAGGGAGTTGTCGCTTTGAAAAGAGAAATCCGCAGAGTATCCAGCTTCTAATTGTTTGTTGGAAAATGAAAGAGGGTGACTAAAAAGTAGTCATCCTCTTTTTTTGATTTTTTATAAGAAAAAAATGGTTATCTTGTTAAAAAATAACGAGATAACCATTGTTTGTATCGATTTATTTCTTATATTTGTAGTGTGAATTATAAAACAAGGAACAAAATCGAATACGATGGCAAATTTAGTATATAAATCATACGCACAAAACGAAATCGCACTTTTTCCGCTGACTTTGGAGGAAATGATACCGTCAAACCACAAGGCCAGGGTGGTGAACGCCGTGATAGACAAGCTCGACATCAGCGCCATAGAGGACAAGTACAAGGCCGGCGGCACCAGCATCTACCATCCGAGGATGATGCTCAAGGTGATCACCTACGCCTACCTCGACAACGTCTTCTCCGGGCGCAAGATAGAGACGCTGCTCAGGGAGAACGTGGTGTACATGTGGCTGTCGGGGATGAACCGCCCGGACTTCAGGACGATAAACATGTTCAGGAGCAAGCGGCTGAAAGGGGTCTTCGACGGGATCTTCACCCAGGTGGTGATGCTTCTCAACGAGGAGGGCCTGGTCAGCCTGGACGTCCAATACATCGACGGCACGAAGATAGAGTCCGCTGCCAACAAGTACACGTTCGTCTGGAAGAAGCGTGTCGAGAAGAGCAAGGCCAAGCTGGAGGCACAGATCCAGTCAGTTCTGGCGGAAGCCGAGGAATCCCTCCTTGGGGAAGAGTCCGAGTCCGGGAGCGGGCAGCCGAGCGCGGACGACCTCAAGGCGCGTACCGAGAAGGTGCTCAAGAAGATGGACGAGGCCGGCATCGCCAAGGGTCCCCGGCGCAAGGCTGTCGAGAAGGTCAGGGACGAGATGCTCCCGAAGAAGGCCGAGTACGAGGGACACCTGGAGAAGATGGGCGACCGCAACAGTTACAGCAAGACCGACACGGATGCCACGTTCATGAGGATGAAGGAGGACCACATGATGAACGGCCAGACCAAGCCCGGATACAACGTCCAGATAGCCACCGAGAACCAGTTCGTCACCAACTACGGCATCTACCAGAGGCCGACAGACCAGGGAACGCTGATCGACTACCTGAAGTCCTTTGAGCAGAGGTACGGCAGGCAGAGCGGCACCGTGGTCGCCGACTCGGGCTACGGCAGCGAGCAGAACTACGAGTACCTGCTCGACAACGACATCACCCCATTCGTCAAGTACAACATGTTCCACGCCGAGAAGAAGCGCGGCTACCGCAACAACATCTTCAGGGTGGAGAACCTGTTCTACAATGGCGAGCTCAACTTTTACGTCTGCCCGATGGGACAGCATCTGGAGCATGTCGGCGACGAGAGGAGGGTATCCGACCTGGGCTATGTCTCCACGGTGAGCATATACCGAGCCAAACGCTGCGAGGGTTGCCCGATGAGGGGACTGTGCCACAAGGGAAAGGGACCGAGAACCATTGAGGTCAACCACCGCAACAACGAGCTGAGAGCCAGGGCGAGGGAACTGCTCGACAGCGACGAGGGCCTCCGGCACCGAAGCCTGAGGCCGATAGAACCGGAAGCGGTCTTCGGGCAGATCAAGTTCGACCACGGCTTCAAGCGCTTCAGACTGAGATCCCTTGAGAAGGTCTCGGTCGAGTTCGGTCTGGTCGCGCTCGCCCATAATCTGAGAAAATATGCCGAAAAAACGGCCTAAAAGCCGTCTTTTCACGTCTTTTTTGCGACTTATGAACAATAAAGGAGGCCTTTTTGAACGCATTTCGACTATTTTTGGCTCTTATCTCGCCAAATTATAGTCCTAAAACAAAAATAGCAAAATCTTCTACATCCAACAAAAAAAAGAGAGCGACCTTTTTAGTCGCCCTCTTTTTTATTAGCTCCCTCTAAATTCTAAATTCTTAATTCTTAAATCTCTTAAAGATTTTCTTCCTAAGCATAAACACCGTAAGCCCCGCCCAAAATACAATCAATATCCCTAAGGTAATCCACGTGGACTGTAAACTTTGAGGAGCAAAGCCCATCAACAACAACACGGGGAAACCCAACACAATGGCGGCCAAAGTCTGAAGCACCAAGTTATTGGCAGCAGGTGTCTCAAACTTGGGGTCGATTTCACGCAACAAAATCATGCCGTTGGAAGCTGTGCCCGTCAACATGCCAAACATCGAGAAGAAACCCTCGTATTGGTAGTCGGGATAGAGATGTTTGCTAATCCACAACACATAAACAAAGGTGGCCAAAGCACCCAGTGCGCAGATGATGCTGAAAGGCAGTACAAACTTGCCAAACTCCTCGAAGTTGATTGCCGCAGTACCCGCCACAATCATGATGTCGAAACAGAAACCGCTGATACGGTTCAGCATGTAATTGTTGATGTATTCACGCTTAATGATCCTGGACTTCTTGAAACGGTTCAAGATATTCTTGAACAGGATGCCAAACAAGGTGCCAATCAAGAAGTTGAATCCCCAAAGCATGGGTTTCAAAGTGTTAGTGCCGAATTTACCCAGTTCCATGCCCTGGATCCAGTTTGTGAACAGATAAACGAGGAAATACACAAAAAGCACCATGGAAATCTGCACCGATAGCTTGTCGATGGACTCCGCATCAGGAATCTCGTTCTTTCCTTCATAATCCTCAAGCTTATTCACTTGAGCATCCCTGATTTTCTTCGCGGAGAGCTTACCCTTACGACGAAGGATATTCATGTACACCACACCGATGACACTGCCCACGATAAATCCCATGGCTGCAATAGAGAGACCGAAATCAGCCCCAGCAAATTCCAGCCCCTGCTGTTCTGCCCATCCGGTGAAAATCTTTCCAAAGTTCAAGGCTTGTCCCGGACCTTGGCCGTAGCCCATCGGAAGCAACAATCCCGCGGCATAGAACAGCCGTTTCCCGAAAAGGAAAAAAGGAATGCTGACCAACAATCCCACAATACCCTGAATAACATACGACGAAGCAGTGAGTGCCCCTGTCTCAATCACTTTCATAGGCGATGACTTCGACTCAATCTTATTGTTTTTCAACGCTAACGCAACAAAACCAAGACCCAGGGCATGATAGGTAACCACCTCCATCATGGGTTTGTTAATCAACTCCTTACAACCAGGGATGGCCTTGAAAACAAGGAGCAAAAGACCGCCTAACAACGCTGAAGGCAGTAAGCTTTTCTTAAGAAAAGGAATTTGGGTTCTACAGAGATTACCTAACAACAAAGCCGTTGCCAAGATGCAAAATTGGAGCAACCATTGCCATGCTTCTGGCCGGTCAAAGGTCATTACTGACACATCTAATATTGTCATGTTCATGATGCTTAAAATTTAAATTCAGAACGAAATGGCAAACGTACGATTTTTATAGGAACTATCCAAAACAAAAGTATTATTTTTGCAGCATGAAAACCGCCTTTCAGCTATTCTTCACCTTTTTTAAAATAGGCGCCTTCACATTGGGAGGCGGCTACGCCATGTTATCGATGGTGGAAAAAGCGGTTGTTGACAAAAAACATTGGATTCCCTCGGACGAGTTTTGGGACATGATTGCCGTCGTCCAATCGCTTCCCGGGGTGTTTGCGGTGAACACCGCCTTGTATGTGGGTCACAAAATCAATGGTGTCAGAGGTGCGGTAGCAGCCATGCTTGGCGCTATCATTCCCTCCATCACCATCATCTTGCTGTTAGCGACAGTGTTCAGGGAATACCGTGACCTTCCCGTTGTGGAACGTGTCTTCAAGGGCATCCGTCCTTGCGTGGTGGCATTAATCCTTGCTCCTTCGCTGCGGATGATCAAGTCGGCCAAAGTCACATGGAAGACCGCCATCATCCCCATCCTCGCCGTCTTCCTCATCTGGTGGTGCAAGGTCTCCCCTGCCATCGTCATTCTTGCGGCGCTTGCGGGAAGCATCATCTATGCGTTGATTATGGAAAAGAAAGTCAAACAAGCCCTAAAGGAGAATTCATGATGGTCTATCTGCAGTTGCTTTGGGTATTTATCAAAATCGGTGTACTCGGTTTCGGAGGCGGCTATGCCATGCTCTCCCTGATACAGCATGAGGTGGTTGACCATTACGCTTGGATGAATACCACGGAGTTTGCCGACATGGTGGCCATCTCACAGATGACTCCTGGTCCGATCTCCATCAACATGGCGACATACGTGGGTTATACCACCGGAGGATTCTTCGGTTCCCTCCTGGCCTCTTTCGCCCTCTGTCTGCCCTCCATCATCATGGTCTATTTCATCATCAAGCTGTTCATGAACAAAAAAAACGGCTCCTTGATGAGCAATGTGCTGAAAGGATTGAAACCCGCCATCGCCGGGCTGATCCTGGCGGCAGGTCTGGCCATGATGAATTCCCAGAACTTTGTCCAAATAGGCAAAGGCGAGAACAACATCAGCATCGTGATTTGTGTCCTCGCCTTTGTGGCTTCCTATTTCTTTAAGGCTAACCCGATTTTGTTGATTGTTTTGTCGGGTGTTGTAGGGTTCTTTGTGTATTAGTTCCCTTCAAACATCTTCTCGATCACCTCTTTATATTTATTGGCGATGACTCTGCGCTTGACTTTCAACGTAGGCGTTACCAATCCGTTCGCTACAGTCCATTCATCAGCGATGAGCACGTGTTTCTTAATCTTCTCGGTCTCGCCCAAGCCCTTGTTAAGGTCCTGAACTTCCTTGAAATATAGCTTCTGAATATCGGGATTCTGCACCATCTCCGCAGGAGTGGTGAACTTGATTTTCTGCTTGGCACACCAAGTCTTCAGATAGGTAAAGCTCGGAACGATGAGAGCACCCGCGAATTTCTGGTTCTCACCGACAACCACCACCTGCTCAATGAGTTTGGAGCCACAAAACTTGGTCTCGATGACATCGGGATTGATGTATTTACCACCCGAAGTCTTAAACAGACTCTTCAGGCGGCCCGTAATCTTCAGCAGGCCATTCTCGTTGAAACACCCCATGTCACCGGTATGGAACCAACCGTCTTTGTCGATGACTTCGGCGGTCAGGTCGGGACGTTTATAATAGCCCATCATCACGTTATGTCCGCGGCAAACGACCTCTCCTTCATCCGTGATTCTCACTTCGACACCATTCAACGGAGGACCTACACACCCCACCTCACGCTGATGCGGTCCCTGATCGCTCACAGCAATGACGGGCGAGGTCTCGGTAAGACCATAACCCTCAAACACAGGCATTTGAATGGCTGAGAAAAAGGCCGCCAACTTCTCATGAAGGGCAGCGGCACCCGACACCACACGCTCGAAACGGTCCGCGCCGATCTTCTCACGAATCTTTGAGTACACGAGTTTGTCGGCAATGCGCAGCTTCAGATTATAGAACCAGCCACGTTTGTCATCATCGATTTTATAGCGTTCGGCAAGATGCACCGCCCAGAAGAAAATCATTCTCGAAATGCCTTTCATCTTTTTGCCGGAAGCGATGATGCCTTCATAAAAACGTTCAAGCACACGAGGCACGCAGCACATCATGGAAGGCCGTAACTCTTTGATGTTGTCGGCAAGCGTGGCCAAGCTCTCGGCATAATAAATCGCCATGCCTTTATATTGATAGGTGTAAATCAAGAGCCGCTCGTAAGCATGGCATTCAGGCAGGAAGGAAAAAGCGATGCTTCCAGGTTTGCATGAAATGATATGCACGACATTCAACACCTGGTTGATGATGTTGGAATGAGAAAGCATCACACCTTTCGGGACGCCCGTGGTTCCAGAAGTATAAATCAGCGTCATACAGTCCTCGCTCTTCACCGCGGCTTTGCGACGTTCAAGTTCCTCTGGATGTGGATGTTCTGTACCCAAATCAATCAGCTGAGAGAAATACGGATATTTCTCACGGTCAATCATGGTGTAAACCTGTTTCAAGCCCGGGATGTCAGGCAGCACATTGGTAACCTTATTCATCACCGCCAGACCATCCAGGAACACCAGCTTGGCCTCACAATCTTTCAGGATGAAATGATAGTCCTCCTGACTGATGGTAGGATAAATCGGAACATTGATGGCACCCACCTGCATGACCGCCAGGTCGATGACGTTCCATTCAGGACGGTTAGTGACAATAAAAGCCACTTTGTCACCCGGCTGAATACCCAGTTCTATAAGCGCATAGCTCAACTTATCGGTGAGATCGATATATTCCTGAATACTGTATCTGCGCCACTCACCGTCTTTTTTTCCAGCAAGTGCAACAGGTTGATCCGCATAATGCTCCAGATAATTCGGTAGCAGATCAAATATTCGTTTGATTTCCATACAGTTAAATAAAAAATCGTTTTCAATTGTGCCGCAAAGATAAACTTTTTTTCCATTTGTCGGTAATAATTTATAGAATATGTCAAATTGTCATACAAATCTTAAATATATGTCATTTTGTCCTATAATAAGGATTTGGATAAAATTTTGATTCCCCCCAACCGACTAACAAATGAACAACTAAAAAAAATAATATTATGCAGAACAAGTATGAATCATTAAGCCGCTACGCCAAAAATCTGAATGAGTTGGCCAAAGCGGGCAAGCTGGATCCCGTGATAGGACGTGACGAGGAGATCCGGCGTGTCTTACAAATCCTGTCACGTCGAACCAAGAACAACCCTATTTTGATTGGCGAGCCGGGTGTCGGCAAGACCGCCATCGTGGAAGGTCTGGCCCAGCGTGTCGTCAACGGTGACGTGCCGGAGAACCTGAAAAACAAGATGGTCTTCTCGCTTGACATGGGTGCCTTGATTGCAGGTGCCAAATACCAAGGCGAGTTCGAGGAGCGTCTGAAGAGCGTCATCAAGGAAGTCGTTGACAGCTCGGGTGATGTGGTGTTGTTCATCGATGAGATCCACACCCTGGTTGGTGCCGGTGCCACGGGAGGCGCCATGGACGCGGCCAACATCTTGAAGCCCGCCTTGTCACGTGGTGAGTTACAATGTATTGGAGCCACCACCCTGAAGGAATACCAGCAATATTTCGAGAAGGACAAAGCATTGGAGCGGCGTTTCCAGATTGTCATGGTCGATGAGCCCGACGAGGCATCCGCCATCTCCATCCTCCGTGGTTTGAAAGAGCGTTATGAGAACCACCATCACATCCGAATCCTCGACGAAGCCATCGTGGCTGCCGTCCAGCTCTCCGTGCGATACATCTCCGACCGTTTCCTTCCCGACAAAGCCATCGACCTTATCGATGAGGCCGCTGCGCGTCTCCGTCTGCAAATCGACTCCGTGCCGGAAGACCTCGAGAATGTGGAACGCGCCATCCGTCAGCTGGAGATTGAACGCGAGGCCCTGAAACGCGAAAATGACACCAAGAAGGTCAACGAACTAGGAGAAGAACTCGACAAACTCAACGCTCAAAAGACAGCCATCAAAGCTAAATGGGAAAAAGAACGCCACTTTGTGGAAATCATCCAAAAGGAGAAGAACAATATCGAGCAATACAAACATCAAGCAGCCGTAGCGGAACGCGATGGCGACTATGGTCGAGTCGCTGAGTTACGTTATGGCAAGATACGCGACGCGGAGGCCAACATCGAGAAGGCCAAAGCCGAATTGATGAAAGTGCAGGGCGACCATCCGCTGATCGACGAAGAGGTTTCTTATCAAGATGTCGCCGAGATTGTGTCACGGTGGACTGGCATCCCCGTGAAGAAGATGATGCAAAGCGAGCGTGAGAAGCTGCTGAACCTCGAACGCGAGTTGCACAAACGTGTCGTGGGACAAGACGAAGCCATACAGGCAGTCTCTGACGCCATCCGAAGGAGCCGCGCAGGCTTACAAGATGCGAAACGTCCTATCGGATCCTTCATCTTCATGGGCAGCACCGGCGTCGGCAAGACCGAGCTAGCAAAAGCCCTTGCTGAGTTCCTCTTCGACAACGAGAACAACATGGTGCGTATCGACATGTCTGAATACCAAGAGCGTCACACTGTGTCACGACTCATCGGAGCACCTCCAGGATATGTCGGCTACGAGGAAAGCGGCCAGTTGACAGAAGCCGTGCGGCGTAAGCCCTACTCAGTCATCCTGCTCGACGAAATCGAGAAAGCACACCCCGACGTGTTCAACATCTTGCTCCAGGTACTTGACGACGGACGACTCACCGACAACAAGGGACGTACCGTTGACTTCAAGAACACCATCGTCATTATGACGTCCAACATCGGTGCTAGCATCATCCAGGAGCGAATGGCAGATGCCGCCTCAGCCACTTCTGACATCGTATTCGAGCAGACCCGGAACGAAGTCATGAACCAGTTGCGGCAGTTCATGAGGCCGGAATTCCTGAACCGTGTCGATGACATCATCATGTTCCGTCCTTTGAACGAGAGCCAAATCGCCGAAGTGGTGAGGATGCAGTTCGACCACGTGAAGAAGATGCTTGACGACAACGGCATTAGCATCAACATCACCGACGAAGCGGTGGATCTCATCGCCCGTCAAAGCTACGACCCGCAATATGGCGCGCGTCCAGTGAAACGTATGATGCAACGTGAGCTGCTGAATGAGTTGTCAAGGATGATCCTTGCTGATGAGGTTGACAAAACCAAGCCAATCACAGTAACCGTCCAAAACGGAACTCTCACCTTTATTAATTAACAAAGGCTTTCTCAACCAAGCCTCATAAAACAGCCGAGGGCGGAGCTTGCTCCACCCTCGGCTATTATTATCTCTTTCCACCTCTAACCTCTCCCCTCCTTCGTCACCCAAGAGGAACGGAAGAAAATCAGCAAGACGGTGAAAATCTCCAAACGGCCAAGCAACATGTCAAGGCAAAACAACCATTTGGCTAAGTTTGGCAAATCAGCTACACTCGCATCAGGGCCAGTGGCTCCCGAGCCAACTCCCAGATTACTAAAATAGGTGATGAAAGCGACCCCAGCGTCTTCCACACTCAAACCCGCACACGTCAAAACCACCACATTAATCACCAAGAGAATAATAAACCAGGAAAAAAAGCTGGATACTCTTCTGACAGTGCGTTCATCAATGGTTTGCCCCGAAACTTTCAGCGAAAACATTCCAGTAGGGTGAATCAGTTCCTTCAAGGCGTTTTTGATGAACTTGAAGATGACGATGACACGCGCCATCTTGACACCACCACTCGCCGAACCGGCACAACCACCAACAATTTGCATCAGCAGTGTGGGAATCACAAAAAGCATCCCCCATAAGTCGTAATTGGAGTTACGGCCTGAAAAACCCGTGTTCGACAACATGGAAGCCACATGGAACAAGGAGGTCTCGAATAGCTCCTCCCCTCCTTTCGGGAATGCGGCTAATTGTTGTTCGGTCACCCCATTCAACCGAGGAGCCAAAACGAACAACCCCACAAAGAACAAGGTCATCACAATGATAGATTTCAGATACAAATCAACCTCCTCGTTTTTGAAAAGCAAGTCCCATCGGCCTGAAGCCAAAAAGTAAAACATCGAGAAGTTGATTGCAGAGATAATCATGAAAAAGATCGCCACGTATTCAACGTAATCCGACTGGAAATATCCCAGACTATCCTGGTGCGTTCCAAAGCCACCCGTGGAGATGGTGGTGAAGGCATGGCAAACCGCGTCGAACAACGACATGGGTCCCAATGAATAAAGGAATGCACATAATAACGTGATAAAGATGTAGATGGTCCAAAGGATGCGCGCGGTGACATGCATCGATGGCGACAGTTTCTCCACACTCATCCCGGGAGACTCTGCTGCGAACAATGAGGTTTTTGACGCCCTTGTCACTGTCGGGATAAAAGCTAGCGTGAAAACCACGACACCCAAACCACCCATCCACTGCATGATGGCCCTCCAAAACAAAATGCCATGAGTCTGCTGATCCACATTCTCCAAGATGGTGGAACCTGTCGTCGTGAAACCCGAGATGGTCTCAAAGAAAGCATCTGTCACATTGTCAATGGAGCCACTGAGCAGGAATGGCAACATCCCGAACAAGGAATACATGATCCATGACAGCGAGACAATCACAAAAGTGTCATCATTGTCGTATCCCTTCTTCCAAACCTTTCCTGCGAGATAAAACACCAAGCCGACTCCGCCAGTGATCGCAGCGGTAATCAGAAAAGCCATGTAGTCGTTTTCGCCGCATCTTACATGATAAAACCATGACACTGCCGCAGTCAGCAACAGTGCCATGGTCTCAATGAATAAGAGTACGCCGAAAAGCCTGCTTTTCATAGTGTTGAATTACCACTCTTCAGCCCAACCGTCGCCATAGTCGAAGTCGTCGTCATCGTCTTCTGGTTCTTCTTTATAGGAGTCATCCGCCATAGGTTTGACCCATTTGCGGAAGTTGGAGGAAGCGATGGCCATGATTTCGCCATCCTTCTCGGGTGAGACAGCGATGTCAATCTCGTCCCGGGACAGCTCTTTCAACCAAACGGCGAGTTCGGAGAAGCCCATGTCGGTAACCTCATAGTCTTCCCAATCCGCCACTGCGGCCTTTTGGGCTTTTTCCTCTGATTCCCAAACAGGGATATAAGAGTTGCCTTCTGAGTCTTCGAGCATAGCAAACATGCCGGTCATCGCCTCAAGCAGCCACACCTTGCGGGTTGCGCTGATGGTTTCAAGAAAGGATTCAAGAGTGTTCATATCAATCAGCGTTTAGCGTTTCTCAATTGTTGTTGCTGCGCTTTCTGCGCCGCCTCAAGACGTTGCTGGAATCGTGATTTCTTCACAGGCTTTTTCTTGTTCTCTTCGATCGTCGCACGCACCTTGTCCTCATCAATCATCTTGCGGAAGACAAACATCTGGATGAAGGTGATGATGTTGGCGAGCATATAATAATAGCTCAAACCGGCGGAATAGCTGTTGAAGATACCCAAGAACAAGATAGGCATGAGATACATCATGATTTTCATGCCTTTCATCTGTGGATTGGCAGTCACGTCCATCTGTTTGTTATTCACGTATGTATAGATGAAAGTCGTGACAGTCATCAGCAAGCAGAAGAGGCTCACGTGGTCACCATAACCCGGGATGTTGAAAGGCAAGTCCAGGATGCTGTCGTAGGTGGAAAGGTCTTCCGCCCAAAGGAAGGACTGCTGACGCAACTCGATGGACGACGGGAAGAAACGGAACACGGCGATAAGGATCGGGAACTGGAGCAACATGGGGATACAACCCGAGGTAGGGCTGGCTCCCGCTTGTTTCTGCAAGTTCATGATGGCCTGTTGTTTCTTCATGGCATCCTCTTCTTTGGGATATTTCGCATTGATGGCCTCCATCTCAGGCTTCAGCACGCGGGTAATAGCGGATGATTTGTACGATTTGAAGGCAATCGGGAACAACAGAATCTTGATAAGAATCGTCAAAATCAAAATCACAATACCATAGTTCCAGCCGTATGATCCCAGCCAGTCAAACACATAGATGACGACGTA
>JAEEGH010011960.1_pt1 | contig 19590 bp, 10 predicted proteins | sample 9134181 | NCBI WGS metagenome assembly JAEEGH01 (sample SAMN16246544, study PRJNA631951) | gut metagenome | biome: gut microbiome; feature: rumen; material: DP-attached | host: Bos | place: Iran: Karaj | collected 2018-10 | reverse complement strand
CATCAAGGGTCCCACGGCTGTCCAGGAGTACATCGTCAACGAGGTACAGGACGTCTATCGTCTGCAGGGTGTGAAGATCAACGACAAGCACTTCGAGATTATCGTTCGCCAGATGATGCGTAAGGTCGAGATTAACGACCCGGGCGACACCACGTTCCTCGAGCAGCAGATTGTCGATAAGCTCGACTTCGCTGAGGAGAACGACCGCATCTGGGGTAAGAAGGTGGTTACCGATGCCGGTGACTCCGAGAACCTCAAGGCAGGTCAGATTGTCACCGCCCGTAAGCTGCGTGACGAGAACTCCAGCCTGAAGCGCCGTGACATGAAGCTCGTCCAGGTTCGCGATGCCGTGCCCGCCACGTCAACGCAGATCCTGCAGGGTATCACCCGTGCCGCTCTCCAGACCAAGTCGTTCATGTCTGCCGCCTCCTTCCAGGAGACGACGAAGGTGCTCAACGAGGCTGCCATCCGCGGTAAGGTTGACTACCTGGAGGGCATGAAGGAGAACGTCATCACCGGTCACCTCATCCCTGCCGGTACTGGTCAGCGTGAGTTCGACAAGATCATCGTTGGCTCCAAGGAGGAGTACGAGCGTATGCAGGCAAACCGCAAGAACGTTCTCGACTTCGCCAACGAGTCAGTGCTTGAAGAGTAATAGCCAGGAAGCCTGACAGCTTCCTTCATCACACAAGGAGTCCACTTCCGTGGGCTCCTTTTTTTTATAGTTTCTATAGTTTCTATAGCCTCTATAGCTTCTATAGCTTCTATAGCCTCTATAGCCTCTATAGCCTCTATAGTTTCTATAGCTTCTATAGTCTCTATACTGGTTCTCTGTAGGCTGCGGTTTTGCCGCAGCTTTACAGCCTCCACAGCCTCTACAGCCTCCACCGCCTCCACCGCCTCCACCGTGGTTCTCCGTAGGCTGCGGTTTTGCCGCAGCTTTACCGCCTCCACCGCCTCTCCAGCCTCCACCGTCTCCATAGCCTCCATCGTGGTTCTCCGTAGGCTGCGGTTTTGCCGCAGCTTTACAGCCTCTCCAGCCTCCGCAGCCCCCGTTCTTAATAGTTAAAAATCCTTAACGCGTTAAAAAAATTATACGTAAACGTTTGCTTGTTTATATAATTTTTTTTAACTTTGTCGTCCAAACTATAACCAAAAATCTCGAAATTGCTCCTAAATACTGCATTTTTGGGAACATTTCTTAACTAACTAAGATAATAAACATAAAAACAATACAGAATGAAAAAACTATTATTCTTCACAATGTCTGCAATGCTGATGGCAGCTTGTTCCAGTGAGGAACTCAGTGCGCCTGACACCCAGAAGGAAGTGGCTGACAATGCCGCGGTGAAATTTGATGCCTATGCCCTGCGTGGTCTGACCCGTGCAGGAGCAGCCGGCGACGTCACCAACGACAATATTGCCACCAAGGGTTTCGGTGTCTTTGCTTACTACACGGACGGAGCTACCTACGGCAAGACAGCAACACCAGACTTCATGTACAATCAGAAGGTGGTGAAGACGGGCGACACGTGGTCTTACGAGCCCGTCAAGTACTGGCCTAACGAGTACGGCGAGAAAGCCGCTTCTGAGAGAACTGACTATGTGACGTTCTTCGCCTATGCCCCTTGGACCGATTTCGTGCCCTCTACCGGAAAGCCTGTGACAACTGATGCTCGCGATCAGAACTTCAACATCATCGGCATCAAGGACCACACCGAGATGGGTGACCCCATCGTGCAGTACGTCGTTGATACCGACCCGCAGACCTCTGTCGATCTGCTGTGGGGTGTTGCCAAGGAGAATCCCTCCGACTACTACAAGCCCATCGCAGGAACCACTGCTCCGCAGGCCGGCTATCCTTTTATTAATATGGTGAAGCCCTCGAGTGCTACTGACGGCAAGCTGAGCTTCAACCTGCGTCATGCATTGGCAAAGGTGAAGGTGACCATCGATTTCATCGACGATGCCGCCACACCGGCAGGTCCGGCAGCCGGAAAACTCAAGGCTGACGAGACACGCATCTACCTCCGCGAGGCCTCCATCAGCGGCTTCGCCCTGCAGGGTGCCTTGAACCTCAACAATACCGAGGCCAACAAACCGCTGTGGAAGGACATCGACGGCGACAAGATACTGGCATTCGCTGACTACCTGGAGTTCTTCGACGGACGCCGCGACGGCTACGAGGGAACAGCCAATGGTTTCAACAATGGCGAGGCAAACACTATGCTCAACCCCACACTCGTGGAGAACTTCTGTGCTCCCGTGCTGGAGGATGGCGTCTATAAGTTTGCTGCATGGACGGCCGACGGCACAGGCAAGACCCCTGGCGTCACCGCTGCTCCGCAGTTCCTCTTCGCCACGTCCGCAGGCATTGACATCACTGACGAAGACCAGGGCTTCTTCTACATCATCCCCCGCAACGGCGGTCAGAATGTTGACCTTCGTCTGCTCTACGATGTGGAGACCATCGACGGCCGCGTCGCTGGCCTGTTGGCAGACCGTGTCACTCACGGAAAGTCCATCACCAACGACCTCAGCAAGGAAGCCATCTTCGGTGCAGGCAAGGACTTCGAGCCCGGCAAACAGTATGTCATCAAGATTCACCTCGGCATGACCAGCGTCAAGATTGATGCAGAGATTACCGACTGGACCGACACCACACCCGTCGAAGTCAGCATTCCTGACCTGACACTCTATCAGGCTGTGCAGTATGCCATTGCATACAACTATTCTGACTTCGACTACAGTGGCACATGGGCTATCAGCTCCGCAGGTGACCCGTTGGGACTTACCTATTCCAATACCTTGGCAGGTGCCATGCAATGGAAGGGAGAACATCGTGCTATCATCAGCGACACCGCCCGTCTCTTAGGTGCCCTCTATCGCGCTGGCGGTGTCCAGAAACTGACCTTCCAGGGGACCGACTACACTTGGAATCCCAATGGCACCCACAAGGGTAGCAACTGGGAAGATGCCAATAATAACACACTGGTAAGTGCCATCGCAACGGCTTTCGGTACCACGATTCCCTCAAGCGTGACGGTTACCACCGACAAGGGCGACATCAATGTCACATTTGATGTCCACTAATTTCCTTTGAAAACAAAAAAATAATATAACGTGAAAAGGATACATTATTACTACCTGCTCCTTGTAGCCTGGCTATTGCCGCTACAGTCAGCAACAGCCCAGAGCGACTACGCAAACGACACTCTGGAAGTACATTTTCGCGTCGGTCAGAGTGATCTTGACCTCCAGTATGCAGATAACGAAGAGAAGATTGCCTCGTTTGTCGAAGGAGCACGTATGCTCTGGGGCAACCGCTCGTCAAAGGAGCTGCAGCTTGAGATCTACGCAGGTGCCTCGCCAGAGGGTCCTGCCGAGCTCAACCGCCGACTTGGTGAACAACGTGGTATTGCCTTGCGCAAGGAACTGCTCAAGCGCCTTAATGGTATGGTCAGCAACATCACTGTCGTCAACCAGGGTGCCCGCTGGGGAGCCCTCTACAACATGATTGAGCAGAGTGATGAGCCCTGGCGCCTGGAGGTACTCGAGATTCTTGGCAAGCGTCCCGAGACGGACAACTGGCAGTCCGACCGCCGTGAGAAGCTGCTTCACAAGCTGAAGGGCGGTGCCGTCTGGCAGGTGCTCAACGAGCGTTACCTGCCTGTGCTGCGCAGCTCCGGTCTGGCTATCATTGCCCCGCTGCCCGACGAGCGTCTGTGCTGTGGCACGGACACCATCGTCATCCGCGATACCATTATGTATATGCCCGAGCCTTGTCCGCAGTACGAGGCTCCCATCGACCTCGACCCCGCATGGGCCATCAAGACCAACCTCCTGCTGTGGGGCGTCATCGCTCCCAACATCCAGGTGGAGCGTTCCCTTGGCAGCACCAACCGCTGGAGTATCGAGGCCGAGTTCTTCTGCCCCTGGTGGATTTGGAGCCACAACACCCATGCTGAGCAGTGCCTGAACGCCGGCGTAGAGCTGCGCTACTGGTTGGGCAACCGCCAGAAGCACCACACGCTCGACGGCTGGCATATCGGTCTCGGCGCTGCCGTGGGCTACTACGACTTCGAGTGGAAGCGTAGCGAGGGTTATCAGGGCGAGTATGCCAATATCTACTGTAACATCGGCTACCAGCACCGCTTTGGTCGCCGTAACCAGTGGGCCATCGATGGTGGTATCGCCTTTGGCTATATTCCCACGAAGTACCGCCACTACCTTGGCAGCACCCTCTTCCCCGTAGGTCACGAGGAGGAGTACGATGACCACCTGATGTGGCAGGACACCGGTTGGAAGCACATCATTGGCGCTACACACGTCAACGTCACCATTGCCTACATCATCGGTGCGAAGAAGTCTAACCGCAAAAACCCTGAAGAAAGATGAAAAGAAGCAGAATATATTTAGCATTGTCGCTGCTCGTGCTGCTCGTCCTTGTGATGGGCTGCCGCCGCGACCTGTGGGTTTATCAGGACGAGTACAAGTCGTTGGAACTTGACATTGACTGGCGAAACTATTTCCGTGAGTGGGGCATCAATCCCAATATTGATCCGGCTCCCGACCCTGATGGTATGACCGTATGGTTCTTCCCCAAGGACGGACGTAAGTCCATGAGATACACCACTTCCGAGGTACGTCACTTCGAGGCTTACCTCAGCAAGGGCGACTACGACGGCATGGTCATCGACTACTCTCCCGAGGAGTATGGTCGCCAGGAGTTCGTCGGTATGGACTTTGCCAACACCGCCAAGGTGCGTGCTACTGATAACAGCTACCAGCCCGAGGACTATCCCGAGCTCTTCGGCGAGCCCTGCTATGCACAGCCGCTGCCGAAGAAGAATCAGAATGGTTTCTATACCCTTGCTAACGAACCGGAGAACATTGCCAGCGACACCGTCCACATGCACGTCACCAGTGGTGAGTACGATAAGTACATTCCCTACAAGGAGCGTGACACCTACCAGTCAACGCTGGTCAAGCAGGTGTTCAACATGGAGCCGCTCATCATTCCCTGGAACATGCGTATCCGCGTATATATCAGAGGTATCTACTATCTCTGGCAGGCTCATGCCTCGCTTGCCGGTGTGGCAGACGGCTACTACCTCGTGAACTGCATCAGCTCTGATACACCCTGTCTGCTGAACCTCGAAGACTGGGAAATCCATGTCACGGGCGACAATGTAGGCTACATTGCCAAGACCTTCAAGACTTGGGGACCCATGAATTTCGAGAACCGCAACTGGGATGTCCACGTGCCGCAGCGTCCGCTCTCCGACCGCGAGTACAGCACGTCGGCAGAGATCGATGCCTATAGCTACGAGGAGCTCGCCAGCCGTAACCCCAGCGAGATGCGCCTGAACCTCCGTTTGGTGTTGCGCGACCGCTACACCACGCTGTACTACCACTACGACGTATGTAACCTCATCAACGTCTTCCGTAACGAGTACGCCCTGCGTATCGACCTGCTTGACGGTTTCGACGGACAGCCCGACCTGCCCTATGTGGAGCCTTACAACGGCATGGAGTTCGACGGTGTCGTCGTGCCTTGGGAGGATGGAGCTGACGTCCATGTCGATTTCTAATCGTAGAAACCTATACCATATAATAATATATAGCAAGAATAAATATTTTTTTAATAACTAATTTTTTTTAATATGAAGAAACTGTTTTACTTTGCAGCCGCAGCCATGATGATGGCAGCCTGCACCAGTGAGGAGCTGAACGTCCAGGACCAGCAGAAGCTGGCTGAGGACAATTCAGCCGTGAACTTCGATGTCTATACCCTTCGTGGTGTGACACGTGCCGGTACCCCGGGTGACATCGACGACGACAACATCCGTACGGGCGCTCATCAAGCAGATGGCTTTGGTGTGTTCGCATTCTACACCGACGAGAAGGAGTATGACCAGAGCGCTACCCCCAACTTCATGTACAACCAGCAAGTGAAATATGTTGGTAGCAAGTGGACCTACGAGCCCGTGAAGTACTGGCCGAACGAGTTCGGTAATGCCGCTATCTCTGACAACATTGACTACGTGACGTTCTTCGCCTATGCTCCCTGGACTCAGTTCGAGCCTACAACGGGTAAGCCTGTTATCAAGACAGGTGCCGATGTGACCGAGACCGCTGAGCACCAGCAGAATTTCAACATTTTTGAAATTAAGAGCAACAAGGTGTCGGGCGACCCCATCATCAAGTATCGTGTTGATACCGATCCTGCTACTTCTGTTGACCTCTTGTGGGGTGTGAATGCAGATCCTACCACCTGGGCTCCTATTCAGGCATCATCTGCAACCGTTACCAAGAATGAGGCTGGCTATCCCTTCCTCAACCTGCTGAAGCCGTCTGACCCCGTGAATGGCAAGATCAAGTTCAACCTGCGTCACGCGCTGGCAAAGGTGAAGATTACCATCGACTACGTTGCCGACCAGCAGACTCCTGCTGTTGATGCTGCCCCTGATGATTTCAAGTCTGACTCTATCGACATGGCGAAGACCCGTATCTTCGTTCGTTCGTTGGAGATGGACGGTTTCGCCCTGGAGGGTGCCCTGAACCTGAACAACGATGTGAAAGATCATCCTCTTTGGACTGACCTCAACGGTAAGGAGCTGAATTTCAGCCCCGTAGTTTTCAACGATGGTCGTTCCGACGGTAAGGAAGGTACTGATGGCGGTACGAAGAAAGAGGAGAACGCATACCTGAATCCTGAGATTGTCGAGAACTTTGCAAACACCACGACACGTAACGATACCATTATCTTCAATGGCGGTTATGCAGGTGTAGCAAACGGTCAGAAGAACCCTGGTGTACGCATGCATGGCAGCGACATCACTCAGCTGCTCTTCGGTGGCGATCCTGAAGAGAATAACGGCTACTTCTATGTTATCCCTCGTGATACTGAGAACCAGAAGGTTAACGTGAAGATTAAGTATGGTGTGCTGACCCTTGACAGCAACTTGCCTGGCAAGCTGTCTGGTTCAACAGACTTCGGTAGCGACATCGAGAACATCATCGAGAAGACTGACATCTTCAATGGTTTAGACTTTAAGGCTGGCTATCAGTATCAGATCAACATCCACCTCGGCATGACGAGCGTGAAGATTGACGCTCAGGTTGAGCCTTGGGATAAAGGTTCTGATCCTACGAACGTGAACCTGCCCGACAACCAGCCTGCTGACGACAGCGGTAGCGCTGATGAACCTGATCCTGCAAGCAATACCAATGCTATCGAAGTAGGTACTGTATTCCACTTCTCTTCACAGTGGGACGCTGATGCTTCTGCAAAGATCACTGCTATTAATCCTGATGGTATCGTTACAGTTTCCGTGAAGGGTTCTGGTGCTGACGGCACATATTTTGTAAATCTGGCTGACTTCGGAAATAACGTGCAGGATGGAGCTACTGCTGACGACCCGAAGAAGTTGACCGCTGATACTGAGGTTCCTGTATATCAGACCGCAGATGATGCAGCAAACCAGACGAATGCACTCTTCAATGTAAACATTAAGAAGAATACCGAGGATACTCCGACTCCAGATCCGACTCCTGCTCCTTCTCAGCCTGCAACTATTGCAGAGGCCGTAGCAGCTAACGTCACAGCCTTCACATATACACTTGTAAATAGTTCAGATCCTGCTGGTGCAGAGGGTACTTTGTCGTTGACCGAGACTACCGAGTACGCAAATACTACTACTCCATCACTCACTGGCACTTACTATAAGTTCACACGTGCGACCGGTTACTATGTATGGATTAAGTCTGACGCACCAATTGATGGTACCACCGAAAACAGAGTTCTGGGTCAGGGTGGCGCCCTGTCAGATGGCTGGAGATTAATATTACAACCTAAAGAATAATATTCTTCAATAAAGGCAGAGCCGTCGGTGAGAATCCGGCGACTCCGCCTTCTCAAAAAAACTTCGGACTCGGTCCGACCTTTCGCTTGCCTCGGCATAGTCCAGACATACTCGGCCTCTGCGCTTGGCAGCAAAATATAAACGCTCTTTGACATTGTTGGCACAGGAAAAAAAGAAGGAAATTGCTTGGAAGTTTCCTGAAAATTCTCTATCTTTGCACCATCATTAATTAAATATGATAGTATTGTGAAGGAAGAATTTGGAAAGTGGTTGTTGGATATCTCCAAATATATGGTGACAGCATTATTGCTTTCGACCATATTTACAGATATTACAAATCCGCTGATTTTAGGTTTGGTGGTCATTATAGCCATGATTATTTTGGCGTGTGGACTCCATTATGTGAAAGTTGGTAAAAAGGAAGAGAATAAACAAAAGAAAGGAAAGAAGTGATGAGTACAAGCAGTTTGATTGTTTATGTAGGAGTTCTGCTAATTATAGTAGTAGGTTCCTTAATTGTCAATCACATGGATAAGGAAGTGGAAAGCGAATAGACTCTTCCAATCCCCTTTATGGTTAGGCCTCACACAGCTATTAAGTACGTTGTGGACCATCCTGTAACAGCAACCTCGGCCCTCGGGCTAAGGCTGCTTTTTCTGTGCCATCCTATGATATAACATTACCGGCGTGTCCCCTGCCGGTGCCCCTACAGGGCAGAAATGAGGGAGAAAACATGGAGCACAGGTTCACGGAACTACGGAGTGACGGAACTACGGAGTGACGGAATCACGGAAATGATGACGAAAGAAATTAACAGAAATGGACCAGAAATTAATGAGACATAAGAAGAAAATTCTTTTCTTGAAATTTCTCCAAATTAATGGCAATTTCTTTCAAAAAGAAAAAAGACAAAACGGTGCTCCCACTGGAAGAAGAATATAAAAAAATAAAAAAATATAAGATATGAAGAAAATCCTCACATTGTTTGCTGCTGCCATGCTCATCACAGCATGCAGCAACGAAGACGGGACGACAACGCCTGACGGTCAGCAGACCGCGCAGAGTCCCATCACGTTCGACGTGACAGACAACGGGTCGCTTACCAGAGCGCAAGGTGACATCACGAGTAGCAACTTCCAGACAAAGAGGTTCGGCGTCTTCGCCAGCTATACCGGGAAGCTGAAGTACGAGAACACCACCGTGTCACCCGACTTCATGTATAACCAGCCCGTCAGCTATGCCGGCGGAGGCTGGAGCTATGCTCCCACAAAGTACTGGCCGAACGACGCTGCCGAGTATGTCAGCTTCTTCGCCTATGCTCCCTATGAAGAGAGTCCTGCCGACGACGGCCGATGCATCATCGACATGTCGAAGTGGGACGACAAGGGAGACCCCTGGGTGAACTACCGCTTGGCACAGGACCCGTTTAACGACGCTGCCGTCCTCCACCCGCAGGTCGATCTGCTGTATGCCGTCAACGAGGGAGCCTCTACCGAGGTGACCGACGACACCCCCTGGCTCGACCAGCAGAAGCCCGACATCAACGCAAGGGTGAAGTTCACCTTCAAGCACGCCCTGGCATGTGTCGGCGACAAGATTACCATGAAGCTGACGGAGTCGCTGGCACAGAAGCTGAACAACTATGCCGAGCTGACCATCAACAGCGTGAAGATTGACTACAAGAACCTGACCAACAAGGCTCGTCTGGTGCTGAAGTGTTCGAACATGCCCGAGTGGCGTGAGATCGTCAGCGGACAGCTGACCGTCAGCCGCACGCTGACCATTGCCAGTCCTACGCTCAGCGGCACGACGGAGACCACCATCTCCGAGGGTAAGGGACTCTTCTACATCCCCCTGCAGGTGGCAGGCACCGAGGCTCCCGTGGCTGAGGTGACGCTGAACTACACCGTCAAGATTCTGGGTACGGGAACCGTGATGAGCGGCACCGGCACCGGCACCTTCGCACTCTCACTCGACACCATGGAGGGTAAGAAACAGGCTATCAACCTGAACCTCGGTGAGAACATCGACATGCGGCACCTCATCTATCAGCTTGATAATGACCCTGCCGACGAACCATCATACGCACCTAAATTCTAAAACAGGAGGACCACAATATGAAAAAGACTATAAAATATATTCTCGTTCTTTTGACGATGATGCTCACCACGCAAGCGTGGGCACAGAATGTTGCAAAGATCGTTGAGACAGGGATAGAGTATGCTACGCTGGCAGAGGCTATTGACGCCGCAGATCCTGACGCAACTATTGTGTTGGTGGGTGATATTACTAACGTCACTAGTTCGATTCTCATTGAGAAAACCATTACGCTGGATTTGAATGGCCATACCATCAGCGGCAGTAAAGATAACATGATTACAGTGACGGCTGGCAGTCTGACCATTGACGATTCGAGCACGAACAAGAATGGTTCAATCTCTACGACAGAGAAGACGGCAATCTACTTTGGCGGCGCCAAACTGACCATCAACAACGGTACTGTTGAGGCAGTGACCGCAGATATGTACAGTGGTGCTATGACGGTATGTGCCTCGGCTGGCGCGGTTGAAGTCAACGGTGGTACGGTTCGCGGCCAATCGACCAGTGCTTATGCCAGGGCCCGCGCCATTCATATGGAAGGCACAAGCACGAGCCTGACGGTAAACGGTGGCACGGTCGAAGCGCAGTGCGCTGCAAGTTATGGCTATGCGTATGCACTTGAATGCACTTCGGGTTCTAATGTTGCTGTCAGCGTAACAGATGGTACCATTAACGCTACAACAGGCGGTTCAAGAACTCCTGTTATTGTCAACAATACGAGTGCCAACTCTACGGTGTCCGTTTCCGGCGGTACGTTCAATACAGCAATCCCTGTTGACCAGTGTGCAGCAGGCTTCATTCCTGCAGACAACGGCGGTAGCTATGGCGTGAAGGCAGGTTGGAAGGTTAAGTTCGACTCTGACGGTGGCAGCAAGGTTGCAACGCAGGCTGTTGAAAACAATGGCACAGCTACCAAACCTGCTGATCCCACCAAGACGGACTACAGTTTTGACGGGTGGTTTGCCGTGGGCGCAAGCACAGCTTTTGACTTCACTACTCCGATTACTGAAGATGTCAATCTAAAAGCTCAGTGGAAGGTAAATGTTGCAAAGATCGGTGATGTCGGCTATACTACCCTTCAGGATGCAATCAACGCAGCTGTGACAGCAAGCATAGCTAGCGGAAATGAAGTAACTGTTAATCTGCTGACCGACGTAACTGACGGTACAGGCCTTGCGCTGTTCAATAACGCAAAAGGCACTTATCCGGCTGCCAATGGTGCGAATGTAAAGATTGACTTCGGTACTCACACCTATACAGTAGCAGGTCCCGCAGTCGGCTCTACCAACACACAGAATCAGGTACTGCACTTTGAGCAGGGCAACACCATCACGCTCACCAACGGTACCATCAACATGACTGACGATGCTACTGCACTGGCAGGCTTCGAGATGTTCATGCAGAACTACGGTGCACTGACCATCGACAACATGACCATCGACGGTACGGGTATCGCTGTAGCTACATACGGATCGAGTTATTCTGCTCCATGGAAGGGCACAACGAAGCCGCAGTTCAACTACAACACTGCCGGCAGCTCCGTCGTCCGCAACTCTACCATCACGATGCCCGGCGACTTGGGAATCGATGACAATGCAGGACTCACCATTGAGGACGATGCAGTCATCAACGTGAATGCAATTGTAACGAAGGGCACGGACGCCAGATACGAAAGTGCGACTGCAACGATTTCCGTCGAGAACGGCGCGAAGTTTAAGCTGGCAGATGCCAGCAAAGCAGCTGCCCTTGAGACGCTGCTCAATACGAACGACCAGTCTCTTGGTACAGCCGTGAATGGTGTGTACACAGTCCAGGATGCTATATACGTTGCTTCCATAACTGTTGGTGGCACCACAACAAAATATACTTCTTTGGAGGCAGCATTTGCAGCCGTTGAAGACGGTCAAACCATTAATATGCTGACGGATATTACGCTGAGTAATCCGCTGAACATCAATGTCGGCACAAAGGCTGTTACACTTGACTTAGGCGGAAATACCCTTACGGGACGTACCAACCTGAAGCAAGGTAATGTGACCATTAAGAACGGTACAGTAGCAGGTGGCGATCAGCAGGCACTGAATGTCTATGGTTCTGCAGACTCTTCTGCTGAGAATTACAGCGTGCTGAACATTAACAGCGATGTGACTGTAACGGCTGACGTTTGGGGTGTCTGTATGTTCGGACCCACATATAACTCTAAGCCTGGTTATGGTGCTGTCATCAATATCGCAGGTACTGTTCACACGACAGGTAATGGTAAAGAGGGTGCTGTCTTCGTATCAGGCAACCTCGGAAACAATATCGAAGGCGACATGAAGAACGTGATTAATATCACGGGTTCCATCACGTCTGATACCGATGCTGCGATTGCCCTCAACGGTAATGCAACAGTGAACGTGCAGCCTGATGCGGTAATTACAGGTAACACCGCCATTACCATCAAGCGTGGTACGCTGAATGTGGAGGGTGGAACCGTACATGCAACTGGTCTCAGCCAGATTCCACCTTCAGGAAACCTGAACGGTACAGAAATGAGTGGTGCCGCAGTCTCCATGACCAACACCTATAATAATCTTGGTTCTATGCAGGTGAACATTTCCGGCGGTTCGTTCACAAGTGATCATGCGATGGCACTCTATAAGGAGGATGATTCATATCAGAATGACGCAACCTATGCTGTCTCTGGCGGTATCTTCAATACTCCTGTTCCCGAAGAGTTCTGCGCTCCTAACTTTGTTCCTACCTCAATAACGACGCAGGGATTCACCCAATATACTGTGGAACCTGGAGATTTTGTTGCACAGATTGGTGATACGAAGTACATAACGCTCGCCGCAGCCGTTGCTGCTGTTCCTACGAACGGATTAGAAACAACGATTACGCTGTTAAAGGATATCACACTCGTTAACAACGTGGTTGTGGGTGGTACCTATGGCACTACTCCAAAAGTGACTACGGCTATCACCAACCAGAATGTGAAACTTGACCTTGCCGGTCATACCATCACAGGTACAAAGACGCTGTATCTGGCAGGCGGTTCGTTGAACATCATAGGTACGGGTAGCATCATTTCAACGAGTCCGGATGTGGCTCCAGTGGGTGTACGCTATGTAAAGACGGATAATTATCCAGATCTCGACTACACCTCGAAGCGCACGCTGACCATCGGTAAGAACGTAACGCTGACAGGTGCTCAATATGGTCTGAACATCTTCGGAACGAACGAAGCTTCGACAGCCAATAACATTGACGTAACTGTTGATGGTACGGTAAACGGTATGCTCTTCGTATTGGGTAACATTTCCAATGACAACAACAACATCAATATCGATGTCAACGGTACGGTGGATGCCTCCGGCGCTACTGGCTCTGAGAAGGTGAAGACAGGTATCGCCCTCTCTGGTAATGCAAATGTGACTGTTGCCGACGGTGCAACAGTAAGTGGTGAGAGTGGTATCGAAGTACGTGCCGGTAACCTCACAGTCAACGGAGGTACTATCACTGCTACATCTGCTGATTACAGCTATGAAACAAACGGTAGTGGAACAACCACCAAGGGTGCAGCTATCGCTGTCGCTCAGCACGGAACAAAGGCTGCCACAAGTGCTACAATCTTAGGTGGTGCTACACTTAATGGTACTAAGAAGATTGCCGTTATCGATGCTCAGAACAACGGTCTGGCTGGTGTCACAGTGATTGCAGCTGATGGATACCTTGAAAATAGTGAAACAGAGACTGTACTTCCAGAAGGTTATTACTGGTTGACAAATGGTGACGGAACCAGTTCACCTGCTTCAAACTCTGCCGTTGCCCAAATCGGCAACACACTCTACTCCACCCTGGCTGCTGCAGTTGCTGCAGTTCCTGCGGATGGTACTCCTACAACCATCACGCTGTTGCAGAATATCAACCTGACGGAGCGTCTGTTCGTCAATGCAGGTGCCAGCCCTGCCTACGCTGGTTCGAACAACCGCTATGCTACCACCACGGAGAACAAGAACATCACGCTCGAACTCAATGGCCACAACATCGTAAGCAATAGCAACATTGCGTTGGCAGGCGGTTCATTGAACATTACCAACAATGGAACTGCTGACGATACTCATGGTGTTATCTCTACTACAAATAGTGGTTGTGCTCCGGTTGAGGTTCGCGGTACTGGCGATCTGACCAGCAAACGCACACTGACCATCGGCGAGAACGTAACGCTGAAGGGTGCTGTGTATGGTCTGAATGTCTTCGGTAGCAACGACGATCAGAAGAATATCATCGACGTGAATGTTAATGGTACAGTAGAGGGTATGCTCTTCGTGTTGGGTAACCTCAAGAATGCTGCAAACGAAATCAATATCAATGTCAACGGTACGGTTGATGCATCTGGAGTAAACGATACAGATAATAACGAGAAGGTTCACTCAGGTATCGCCCTCGGCGGTAATGCAAATGTGACGGTTGCCGACGGTGCAACGGTAAAGGGTGAGAGTGGTATTGAGGTACGTGCCGGTAGCCTCACAGTCAACGGAGGTACTATTCAAGCTACTGTTGATGCTTACAGCTATGATGCAAACGGTAATGGTATGACCACCAAGGGTGCTGCCATCGCTGTAGCTCAGCATAGCACTGTACGTCCTATCGATGTAACGCTCAACGGTGGTACTCTTACCGGTGCAAAGAAGATTGTAGTTACCGACGTGAACAACAACTACTTGACTGACGTTTCGGTAGTTGCCAACAACAGCTTCGTTGCTAACGTGACTGACACAGAGATTCCGGCAGGATTCCTCTGGGTAGATAACGGCAACAACACCAAAAAGCTGGTACTTGCTCCTGCTCGCATCGGTAATGTAGGCTATGCTACATTGGCAGAGGCTATTGCAGCTGTACAGAACGGTGAGATTATCAAGCTGTACGCTGACATTACCCTCACTGACGACATCGCATGCACGTTGGCATCTGGCAGCACATTCACAATTGACTTCAATAATCATAATGTGATCCGTAACGGCAACCATGTGGTGCTGCCTGCCGGTGTAAGTGTTTTGACTAACGTTGCTGCATCACAGCTCTTCGCTGCTGCTGGGGATAACGTTGTCGTAGAAAGTACAGTCGAAGGAGATTATACTCATAAATATAGTGTAACCAAGTCTATTGCCAATTCTGATATTACCGTCACCGTCTCCACCGCTATCTACAATGGTGCGGAGCAGACACCGACAGTAGTCGTGAAAGACGGAGATACAGTTCTGGAAGCCGACACACACTATCAAGTTACTTTCTCTGGTGGACCCTTCAAGGACGCAAAGACTTACAGCGAGGGTATTATCATTACTGGTATTGGTACCTACGCTGACGTTCGCAAAGAAGATTTCACCATTGACCCACGTAATATCAACGACGTTACTGTAGAAGGAAACAGTCAGCCCTACAGCACAACTGGCTATTCGGCAGCAGACATCAAGGGATATATTACGCTGAAGTACAACACGGAAACGCTGCAGACCAGCGATACTGATCCTAAGGACTACACTATCGCCGTTGATGGAACAGTTACTTACAAAGATGGAGGTACCTATCCTGAAGTCATCACCTTGACTGCTGTCGAGGGCGGAAACTATACTGGTAGCCGCAAGGTGAACTTCTACATCGGTAACATTAACGACAAGGACATCGCAACGTGTAATGTTGTGGCAACTGTAACCTATAACGGAGCATCACAAGTTCCAAGTGCCACAACGGTCATCGTTAAGGATGCCAGCACCAATGAACCTCTGACTGCTGACAACTATGACCTGACATTCACTGATTTGTCAGCAGGAACGAATAATTACGTAAACGCAGGAACTTATGCGAATGCTGTAACCATTATTGGTAAGAATGGCTATTACGGCACGAAGACGGTGGATTATATCATCATGCCAAAGGATATCAGCACGTGTGACATCATGAACAGCACTCCGTTCACTGGCAGCGTGATTGACCCGGCAACTGTCGTGAAAGTTCTGGACAACAATGCAGAGCTTGTGGCGAATACCGACTACACCTTGAGCGTATCGGATGGCTACACATACCACGATCCGCAGACTTATACCGCTGCACTTACGATTACCGGTAAGGGTAACTACACGGGTACAGTCGTTAAGGACTTTACGATTACGAACCCGGCTGCTGCGATTGACATTTCGGAAATCGGTATGGTTGAGTCGTATGTGAAGTTCAATGGTAAGAACCAGCCACCTTCGAGGGGACGTCTCATCGTAAGTCTGAAAGACCCGAATACCGGAGCGAAGACGACGCTCGTCTATAATCAGGACTACACCTTTACCTTCAACGGTATCCCTGCTGACTATTACGATGCAAAGACCTACAGCCATGCAGTAACCATTACTGGTATTGGTAATTACTATGGTTCATTCACCGCTGATTATGTAATCAGCCCACGTGAGCTTACTGAGAGATACATTGTTTGTGAGGCAGTAGATCCATTAGTATGGACAGGCTCTACGTTGAAGCTGAACGTGAATAGCCAGATCGATGGCCGTACGGACAATAACGTCATCCTGAAGCTGGTGAATACCGCGGCTGATCCGGATAACAACATCCCCGAGGATGCATACATGCTCTCTTCTGCAAAAGACTACACCTACACTACGGAGCCTGTCACGATGAAGGATCCGGGTGAGTACGTAGTAACATTCACCGGTCGCTATAACTTTACCGGCAAGCGTACCGTTACCGTGAAGGTACTGAAGGACATCAATCAGATCGGTGATAGCGACATAGAGATTCCTGTGCAGATTCTGGGTAGTGTAACGCCGAATATCCGTCCTTCGAACATCCAGGATATGGTAGTGAGAGACGGTAGTAAGGTGCTTGAACAGGGCATACACTACACGCTGACCTTTAAGGATTCTCAGGGGAATATTTACCAGGGTGGCAGTGGCCCGTACATCACTCAACAGGGTAAGTACACTGCTGTCATGACTGGTAAGGATCCTTACTATACCGGAGAGAAGACGAAGGACTTCGTCGTAGTGAACGAGTACTATAAATACAATGCGACTGAAACAGGTGAGAAGTACGGTGTACACATCACATCGGGTAAGGACCTCACAGCTACTGTTGGTGCCAAGACGGGTGCTGCTATTGCTGCAACGAGCACGTCAATGACCGTGAAGTCTGCTGTTGTAGTTTCTATTACGGATCAATATGATCCAAATTATAATACTTCTGTGACCTTCACCGTCAACGGCATTGATAACGGTGCATTCAGTGGTGCCAACAACCTGCACTGGCTGGACATCACCGCCCTGGAAGGCTACACCCCGGCAACGCTCGACCGTAGCACCGACCGCGGACCGTTCGCCAAGGTGCCCAAGCAGACGCTCGTCTTCCTCGATGGCACAACGGCTACCGGCGAGAACTATATCTATAAGTTCACCGATACCGACTTCCGCTGCGACGAACTGAAGATCTACGACGACGTCAGTGGTGTGCAGACGAGCTTCACCGAACAGGACGGCTACAAGTGGGGCTTCGTGAACCCGTATGAGTTCAAGGCCAACACGGTGACGAACACCCGTCAGCTGAACAGCGGCAATGGCTATACCATCTATCTGCCGTATGCACTGCCGACACCGACTGGTATCGATGCCTACACACTGAAAGCATCGAAGAACGACCTCTTAGGATTCCTGCCTGTCGAAGCAACCACGCTGGAGGCACTGACTCCGTATGTGCTCCTCGCAAATGCCAGCGGTCAGCTGCTGAGCACGACGAATGCTACCGTTAAAAAGACGACCGATGCTAATCCTGAGACTACGAAGGTGACTTCAGCAGCCTACAGCGGCCAGAATACCTACACCATGTATGGTAACCTGTATTACAACAATGGCATCGAAGGTGCTTACATCATGCAGGGTGGCAATGTCTGGAAGCCGATACAAACGCTCGGTAGCGAAGGACGGGGTGCTTGCATCCTCCCGATGCGTGCTTACATCGTGGAAGGTAGCGGATCATCACCATCACCTGCTCCTGCTCTCCAGTCGGTATTCGGCATGCCTGGCGCAACTGACATGGATATCTTCGACCACGTCGGCATCGACGTAGAGGACGGTCAGTACTATGACCTCCAGGGTCGTCCGGTTGAGACCCCGTCCCGCGGCGTCTATGTCCGCAACGGCAAAAAGGTCGTGATTAAGTGAGTGAAGAGCCGAGCTGGCTCGAGCTCTTCCGAACGTGAACGAGCTCGAGCTGAAAGCTCAAGGTCGTAAGCCTCACCCCCAACCCCTCTCCAAGGGGAGAGGGGAGCTAAAACCCCTCGCCACTCGGCGAGGGGTTTTTTGCTAAAGCTCTCGAAACAGTTACAAGGAGTTAGAGGAAGTTTTTTGGGGAGTTAGAAGGAGTTAAGGGGAGTTAGAGGGAGTTAAAGGACAATAGCTGAAGCTCTCGAAAACGAGCCTGACTCCGGAAAAAGGTAAAGCAGAAGTAATGTCCGTTAAAGGACAATAGCTGAAGCTCTCGAAACGAGCCTGACTCCGGCCGGGTAACAAGGAGCACACAATGCTAATGTCCCCTAACTCCCCAGGCCGAAGGCCGATAACTCCCTCTCGCTCGGCTATGCCGCTTTGCTTGCAAAGAACTCCCCCTAACTCCCTCTAAAATATAGCAATTTAAAACTTGAATTATCATTAAAATAAAAACAACAATGAACGAAAACGACAACAAAAAAGGACAGTTACAACTGGAACTGCCACAGGAGGTGGCACAAGGAGAATATGCTAACTTCGCCATCATCACACACTCCAGCTCAGACTTTGTATTAGACTTCGCCCGCGTGCTCCCCGGAGTACCTAAAGCCATGGTCAAGAGCCGCGTGCTCCTCGCCCCGGAACATGCCAAACGGCTGTTAGGCGCCCTGCAGGAGAACATCATGCGCTATGAACGTGCCTTCGGACCCATCCGCATCCCTGATGCCAAGGGTGGGGGAACCATCGCTCCCTTCGGTAACCCCAAGGGAGAAGCGTAGTTTAGTTTAGAGGAAGTTAGAGGAAGATTGGAGGAAGTTAGAGGAAGTTAGAAGAAGTTAGAGGACAATAGTTCAGTTCTATTGATATGGTAATGTCTTCTAACTTCTTGAGCGGAGCGATGACTTCCTCTAACTTCTTCTTACTTCCTCAATATAAAAGTTAATAAACCCTAACGGAGTTATATTTTGTTAATTTGCGTAGGCATAGGCAATATTTTCTCTTTATATATTAGGTGGTTTCGGTAAATTGTGTTACCTTTGCAGCCCGAAACGCCTTTTTGTGAGGCGAACTATGGCTGTACGTAGCTATAATATGCTGAATATAAACAAAATAATATATAAATAATTTAAAGTAAAAGTATTATGCCTACAATTTCACAATTGGTAAGAAAAGGCAGAAAGGTGCTCGTTGACAAGAGCAAGTCGCCCGCTTTGGACTCATGTCCTCAGCGTCGTGGCGTCTGTGTTCGTGTCTATACCACGACCCCGAAGAAGCCTAATTCGGCTATGCGTAAGGTAGCCCGTGTTCGTCTGACTAATCAGAAGGAAGTTAACTCGTACATCCCCGGTGAGGGTCACAACCTGCAGGAGCAC
>JAEEGH010011957.1_pt1 | contig 19592 bp, 17 predicted proteins | sample 9134181 | NCBI WGS metagenome assembly JAEEGH01 (sample SAMN16246544, study PRJNA631951) | gut metagenome | biome: gut microbiome; feature: rumen; material: DP-attached | host: Bos | place: Iran: Karaj | collected 2018-10 | reverse complement strand
AGAAGTACCCATCCGGTAAAGCTATCCTGGTCCTCGCGGATGTTGCAGTTTACAAGCGGGTAGGCAATGACGATTGGATACAAGAACCAGCTAAGGTAGGCGAAACGGTTGCTGAATGCGGCGCGTATCACCATGATCCAGAATGCATTGCAGAGAAGGTAGACTGTGCATAGTACATTATACCAATTATCGCTGCATTCACGGCGAATGCACACATACCAGGCCATTACGACAGGTGCAGCACTATATAGCAGGAAATCCCATCGGAATCCAACTCTCGAGAATTCAGACATGTCTTCGATGTTTATATACTGGGTCATGCGGTCATCAAAACCCAGTCCGGAAAAGAATTCGGAGACGGCATTTCCTGCCAAGAGAGAAATAAAAATGGATGCAACCCAGAAGACCAGGGCCAACCTGACATTTCGTAAAAAGAGTATGCTGACGAAGATGACTGCAATCGGAAGCATAACGCTTCTATGTATGCCAAGAGCGATGAGGCACAGTAGTGATCCGATAATCCATTTGTCATCCAGCAGGAAGCAGGCCCCGAGCAAGACGAGGTGGCATGCAAGGCCGTTGCGGAGGCCATTGACGGCAAAGGGGAAGAACATCAGGGAACAGAAAAGGAAGATGACACCTAGCATCGGGTCTGACGGCATGAATCGATAGATGGCATACAATGCAGACAGAATGTAGCCTGCTGCGACTATGAAAAAGAACATTTGTGTACTAAGTCCTGCAGCCTTGCAACCATTCATCAGCCACTGCCAAACCCACTCGCTGCTCCAGTCCATAGTGACGTGATGCGGGTCCAACTTAGAATACCCGGATGCATAAATGACAGTATCTCCAAATGCTACGCTGACTGGCCGGAGACCGATCCAGAAGACAAGGATAAAACTGAGTGCTATGGGAAGGAACAAACTGCTTCCAACCTCCTTGTAACGACTGTCCGGGGAGGAAAGGCGCATTCCTCCCGCTATAACGGCGATGGTCGCCATGACAGCGACAAAGACTTTCTGGTAAATGAATGGATTCATCTGTTTCTGAACAAGGACATGATTCTCAAAAGGGATTCTGTCCCGATGATTCTTCGAACAAGCCGTTTGGCAAATACTTTCCAACCTGGCTCATTCGGCAACCAAGATTTAGCGAACCAATGGATAGTATGTGTATTACTCGTTTTCCTAAGCCGGCCAGTGATGTCATCAAACGGATTGAACCAGTCGGGAGGGTATACGTCGATACCTTCAATGTGCTCAATTCCTCCTCTGCATTTCAAGCCCTTGGCGGCAAGCAACTCCGTCACCATTGGAATCATGGAATAAGGATTTTGCCTCCCATCCTTCAGAAAAAATGAAAGGGATTCATATTTCTCCAGGATCTCCCGGTACAATGACATCCCGGACTCCGAAGCAAGACCGAGGCCTGGGGCCACGGCGAACCGTCCGTCGTCATGAAGGAATTCAAGCCCCATGAATGGCCCTTTTTCAATTATTTCATCCATAGAGCGAATCACTTCGACATCCGTGTCGAAATACACGCCGCCATATCGGTACAGCACCCAGAACCGGGCATAGTCGCTCACAAAAGCATACTTCCCGGCCTTATAGGCCTCCGCCGTATAGGGGATGATGTTGACATCGAAATTATCCTCATTCCATTCCCGGATCTCGTAGTCAGGGAGGAACTTCTTCCAACTGGCGATGCACTTCACGGCCAACGCAGGAAGTTCCCCGCGCCCGAACCAACAGTAGTGGATAACCTTGGGTATCATAACAGCTCGAATATTTTTCCTACAGAAGCTTTGTTGCTTTTGTCCATAACCTGGAGATGGGATGATATCTTATCTTGAAGGTCGACATCCTGGATGAAGCGGATAAGACCGACTGCGCAGCCTTCGTTGTCGAGCGGAACGATGATCCCGTCTTCACCGTCTGTGATTTGGTCACGGGCGGTGGGGTAGTCCGTGATAACGACAGGCTTGCCCAGAATCTGTGCTTCCCGGACGGTCACGGCGTTCCCTTCGAAACGGGAAGGCTGGACATAGATGTCACAGGCCTTGAAGTAGGGGTAGGGGTTGGTGCGCTTTCCCAGCAGGACCACATAGCCTTCCATCCCAGCTTCGCAAATCTTCTGACGGATTAGCGGTTCGTCTCCGCCATAGCCGATGATGTACCATTTGACAGGAACACTGGCTTGGAGGATCTGCCGGCAGATATCCGGAACGTTGTCATAGTTTTTGGCGGCCGAGAATCGGCCGACAGACAGCAGGCGTATGATCCCTTCCTCCTTCGGCATCTCAGACTCGACCGTGAATGCTTCAGCTCGGTTTCTGATCAGCGAGGGGGAAAGAATGTTTTCTATTGTCACCATCTTATCCCTAAGGGTGGGAAAACGGGCGACAAAGGCTTCCGAAACGGCATCCGATACTGCTGCAATGCGGTCAAATCCGCTCCAGACCGGGAGTTCCAACGCTTCGTCGACGTCGATTCTGGAGTAGTCCGTGTGGACCCAGCAGACTTTCATCAGCGCTCGGACCCTACGTAAGACAATGTCGTGAGGTGCCAGGAAACTGACGGCAAGGTCATACTCTTTGCCCGGGTTGACGGGTGGCAGAAGGGGAGTGACATTCTTCGCCACATAGGAAAAGATGGCGCTGCCGTCAGTGGGCTTCTTCTTTCGCCGGTATCGTGCGAACTGGATTTTTGCCTTCAATCGAGCCAAGGCGATGCGATAATATCCGTCCTTGAACAGATCTTTTATCGGTCGCTCGATCTGTGCGTACTCGGGGACCTCCGGCAAGAGATGGACCTGCGGCGGAATCATCTCCATTAGTTCGCCCCGATGGCTGTACACGAACAGGTCCACGTCATACCGGGAGTAATCGATGGTTTCCAGCAAGCCGATCAGACTCGCTTCCGCTCCGCCAATCTCGAGGTAGTGAATGGCTAAGAATAGTTTATTTAAAGGTAACCCCATGTTGGTAATCTGTCAAAACGAACACAGGTGGAATCATCGAAAGAAAATGCTATACAATGATTTGCGGAATCGTTTTTTCCATATGCCTTGTCTTAGTGACGCAACTATGGATTCTCTATCTTTCCCGGCTAAAAGAGTTGCAGAAGGGTATGAGATATTATCCGTAATTTCATCAATGAATCCAGAATCAATCTCTTTCTGGATGAATGATAAAATATCTTCATCACGCCTTCGATACAATAGCATTTGCTTTACCTGAGAACAAACGATGTTGCACATCTCAACCTTTGTAGGACGGACGGCTTTGAGATAATTATATTGTTGTATTGTATCAAGTTTAATATAGTATTGAGCCTTTAAATCAGGATAAAAAGATGTGTTATAATGAGAGGTCATCCCCCCGATGCGATAATAATAAACAGGTGTCGGAATCGAGACATATTTCTTTACATAGGGGAATAATCTCATGTTTAGAATCAAGTCTTCACCCATCTTGAAGTCCGTAGGCTTTAATTCCGCTATATCAAATAGTGCCCTTCGAAATAGTTTTCCGCAGAGTGTCACACTAAGGAGATTGATGCCGAAAAAAGAAATGAAATATTTGTCAAAAAGCTCGGGGGTGGAAATCTCTTGTTCTTTATTATGATAAATCCGTTTAATGATACCGGTCTTTCCAATCGTTCGTGTTAAACTGCCTTCAACTATGTCCGCTTTCGTCTTTATCGATGTCTCGTATAGAGTCTCAATCCCATTCTCTGCATACCAATCATCTGCATCAGCGAAGGCGATGAATTCACCTTTTGCAAATTGGATCCCTGAAAACCGAGCATAGTCAGGCCCTCTATTGCAGCCTAAATCCACTACCTTAACCCTCTGGTCTTTTTGCGAGAAACGATTCATGCAATCAAGAGTCCCATCCCTTGAACCATCATTCACCAGTATTACTTCAATATCTTGATAAGTCTGCTTAAGCAAACTGTTGATACAGCGGGACATAACCCGCTTAGAATTATAACATGGGACAATGATTGAAATCATATAATGGATTCACGGATGATATTGCAGATGAGGTGGATGTCGTCGTTTGTAACTCTTGGGCCGCTCGGGAGGCAGAGGCCTGTCTTGAACAGGTTGTCGCAAACCTTTCCGTCGTTGTCGTAATAGGGGGCGGTCTTGTAAAGCGGCTGCAGATGCATGGGTTTCCAGAGTGGTCTGCTCTCAACTCCGGCTTTGTCCAGGAGTATTCTCAGGGCTTCGACATTGGGATTGGGCCCGCAAACAGTTCCGTCCGAGGGCGGCAAGCTCTCCTGGCCAGACACAGGCAGGTCCGGGGCAAGGGTGATCGTGCTGAGCCAGAAATTGCTTTCAATCCTAGGCGAGGGGTTGCCATGCACATGGATGCCCGGGATGCCCTCCAGGCACTCAAGGTACATTTGCGCAATCTCGCGATGTCGGTCGATATGTGCCTGCAGCACAGACATTTGCCCCCGGCCGATACCCGCGCAGACATTGGAAAGCCGGTAGTTGTAACCCAGCTCCTCGTGTTGGTAGTAGGAGGCTGGCTCCCGGGCCTGAGTCGCGAAGTGCAGCATCCGAGCCTTTGTTTCCGCATCCGGGCAGATCAGAGCGCCGCCACCGGAGGTGGTAATCATCTTGTTGCCGTTGAAACTCAGGACGCCGAAACGGCCGAATGTACCAAGGGCCTTCCCGTCAAACCGGCTACCAAGCGCCTCGGCACTGTCTTCCACGAGGGGGATGCCGTATCTGTCAGCAATCTCAAAAAACCGATCCACCTTGTAAGGCATGCCGTAGAGAGACACGGGAACAATGGCCTTGGGGACCCTGCCGTTTTTTGCGATACGGTCAGTAATGGCTTCCTCAAGAAGGTCCGGATCCATGTTCCAGGTCTCTTTCTCACTGCCGACCAGGATGGGTTTTGCGCCCAGATAGAGGATGGGATTGACCGAAGCGCAGAAGGTGAAAGACTGGGCGATGACCTCGTCGCCGGGCCCCACGCCACAACCAATCAGACCAAGGTGGACGGCCGCAGTCCCCGACGACAAGGCCAGAATTTCTTTCTCTCCGCCGAGGAATTGTTTGATATCTTCCTCAAATCCGTCTACGTTGGGGCCAAGCGGTGCAATCCAGTCGTCCTCGAACGCTTTGCGGACAAAGTTAAGTTCTTCCCCGCCCATATGAGCGAGGTTAAGGTATACTCTATTCATGGATTAAGCTATAGAACTTTCTTAAATTGTCCATATTGTCAATTTGCTCACAGGACTGATAAGCGACAATGGATTCATATAGTGTTTTGTCCGTAAGTAACCGATCTATCGCATCAGCGACAGCTGTAGAATCTTGTGGAACAACAAGCCCGTTTTTTCCTTGGACCATCTGTTGCCAGACGGCATCAAACTCCGTGGTTACTACGGGCTTCCCCAGTACCCTTGCCTCTGCAATCGATAGTCCGAATCCTTCGTTCCTTGAGGTCTGCACATATAAGGTTGCAGCCTTGAAATATGGATATGGATTCGCAAATGTCCCCAGAAAGACAAACCTGTCTTTCAGATTATTCGTTGCTACATATTCCTCCATCTCATTCTTCAAGGGGCCGCAGCCTATGGCATACCATGTGAAAAGAACGCCACGATCCCTGAGTATCTTGCAGGCTTCCAATGCAATGTCGTACCCTTTCTGTGGAGCAAAACGCGCAACGGTCAAGATGATTGGACGTGAGTGGTCAAGACTTACTTGCTCCTCTTCAGCCATCCGCTGGATTACCGAAGCATTAATCATGTCATGGATGACCGTTGTTCGTGATGAAAGAGACGGAAACTCTTTGACAAAAATAGCCTTAGCAGTATCTGATACACAGACAATATCCTTGAATGCTGAATAATAATGCGTCTGAAACGCGATGTTCCTTTTGGAGAGCAGGTAACTGACGTTTACCCAACATAACTTTTGCTTGGCAAGAACTTTCTCTCCGACAAAAAAAGTCGGAATACCTTGCGAGTAGGCAATGGCCGCGTCGTATTGTTCCACGCTTTGCGGTAGGCATCGTCCGGCTGTAAGCCAGTATTTTCTGGCTCTATCTGCATGCTTGTTCCGACCGACCCTGATAGACATCGAATAGAGCACTCTTGCAGCCGACATCTTTATTTGCCGTAGCCATCGTTGCGTTCCCCTTCCTTCGAGGAATAATGTGTATTCAAAGGGAGGAAGAAGATGTACTTCGGCTGGAAGGTACTTCTCAAGTTCTCCACCATATCGGAATAACTGAAGATCAACGTCGAATTTGGAATAGTCCAGGCTGGAAAGAAGGGTCGTCAAACTCTTCTCGGCGCCAGCGGCGCTCAAAGACTCGATGACAAACAACAGTCTTTTCTTCATCGTGTTTCTCTTAGGTAGGAAGAAGAGATCCCTCGAGTATAAGGGAAGTAAACCACATCCACACCAACTTCTGCAAATTGCTTTTCTAGTTTGTTGAAGAAGTCGGACCCCTTCCAGTCGTCCCCGACAAACAACCTGTTGAAATGCAGGTCCTTCCACGCCTCAAACTTGTCGCGATCCTTTTGGGGAATCACTTCATCAACATAGCGAATGGCCTCAACGATGGCTTTCCTTTCCTCAAAAGGAATAACGGGTAACTTGTGTTTATACTCCATGCACAACTCATCCGTGCTTACACCGACAATCAAGTAGTCGCACTGTTCCTTTGCGCGGCGCAGGATATTCAGATGTCCGATATGAAACAGGTCAAATACCCCGGTTGTATATCCAATTATCTTTTTTTTCATGACAGATGATTCATTATTGCCTGATAAACATTCTCACAAGCGTGCCCCGTTTCGTAGGTTCCGACTTCTTTCAGCAAAGACTTGATACCTTTCTTATAATCTTCTTCGTTGAATTGATTGATGACATCGGTTAGTTCTTTGTTATCGTGTATGATCGGGTAGGGGAGATCTTCTATTTTGAAATACAGTTTGCGCTCCATCTCCAAATAGTCTTTCAAATCTGGCACATAGAGGAAACACGGCCTAAATGTAAAAGCGAAATCAAAAACAAGACTGGAGTAATCAGAAACGACCACATCGCTGATTGCAAGCAGCTCTTGTACATCGCCATACTTTGTGACGTCAAGAACGTGACTTTTATCCTTGATGATGGATGGTGACAGGTTGCTGAGATGGGGGTGAAGTCGCAACAGAACGCACCAGTTTCCTCCCCATTTATTGTGCAAGCATTTACAGAGTCCGTTCAAGTCTAGATCGTAAACATCAAGATTCTTGCTTTCCCGGAAAGTTGGCGCATACGTTACGACATGGGTTTGTCTATCCAGGCCGAGTTCCGCCCTAATCTGCATTTTCAGTTCTTGGTCGTTGGAAAACAGAATGTCTATCCTGGGTGTCCCCGTCGGAAGTATCTCACCGGCATACCAAAAAGCTCTTCGGAAAATCTCGCTGCTTTTTTCGCAGCCGGACAGAAGGAAACTGATCTGTTTTGAGTCGTGCCGTGCCATTCTTCGGTAAATATTTGGGACGGAATCACCTGCGTCTGCTTCTATGGCTTTCAGTCTCATCGAACTATGCCATGTCTGGATGTAAAGCTGTCTTCTCCTTTTTCGGTAGAACTCTGGCATCCTGAAATTGGTTACAAACACCCGGCTGGTGCATAGCTCATAGAAGAAACGAACGGACATATATCGAACTGTCTTGAACGGCATTCCGGAGTATTTTTCTGGTTCCGTGAACGCCCAGACAACATTCCACTCGGGATTATTGTTTACGAAATAATCGCTAATATACTTCGGGTTGCATCCATACATGCTCCCATAATAACTAAGGAACAGAATCTTTCTTCTTCCGATAGGCAGGAAACGGAAGAAGAACGACAAGATGCGAACCGGAAGAAAGCCTTTCATTACTTTTTGTTGAGAATAGTCGGTCTCCTTTCAAAAAGGTGAGCATAGATAGACCTGACAACCTTTGACAGGCGGGGGGACGGCTTGATACCGTGTTCCTCGGCAAAAGAAGAAAAAGCATGGATTGTCTCTTGATCCCCTGACGCGTTGGCTGAATCCAGGAAAGATTGGACCAGTCTTTCAAAACACTTTTCTTGCAATGGAGCCAGGCTTGAATATCTTTCGCGGATAAACGATAGCCTTTCTGCCGTCCCTATTAACAAGTCAAGATTATTTTTTGAAAACGAACCGGAGATACTCTCCTTTCTTTGTTTGTAATAGTATAATGGCTTTGGAATAATGCCAACCCTGGCTGCGTCGTCAATCATCCAGTGCTGCCAATAGCTGTCCTCAAAGAAAACTCCGGGACGGAATAAGTGCCTCTTCACCGTCTCAGTGAGGTATAGTTTTCCCCACGCGAAATTCTTGAGATACCGTTGAAGGATAAGTTGTTTCATCGCTTCGGAACGTTCGAGGGAGAAAGGTTTCTGATTGTGAAACCAGCGGTCGTCATACAGTAGATAAGAGTTGTAATCGTAATAAAACCCACCGACAACCATATCGCACTCTTGATTCTCGGCATAATCTGTCAAGGTCGCCAACGCATCCGGCGCAAGTTTATCATCTGAGTCCAAAAATAACAACCATTTCCCCCGTGCGGCCGCTATCCCGGTATTCCTGGCTTCGGAGAGACCCTTGTTTTCTTGTTCAATCAGTATTGCTTCCGGATGCTCCTTGCAGAACGCGTTGCAGATGGAGTCAGAACCATCTGTGGAACCATCATTGACCAGGATGACTTCCCTCTGCCCGGGAAACGTCTGAGCGGAAATGCTTTTCAGACAATCCGACAAATATAGCTTGACATTATAAACCGGAACGATGATTGAAACGGCAGGGATCATTGGTTGTTTATCAAAGAAAGAATGCCATCTGCTATTTCACGTGGAGAAAAACCTGTTAAAACAGATTTCGATTTTCCCCTCAGTTGCTCGGCAGCGCCGGCAAAAAGAGTCGAGACGATGGGCTTGCCGAAACACAAAGCTTCTGCAAGTGTTATGCAAAAGCCTTCATGCCTTGATGGTTGAACATAGATATCGCAGTCACGCATAAACCCATATGGATTGGTCTGCAATCCTAAGAAGCACACGTGATCAGAGACACATAAACTATCAGCTAACTCTCGGCAAGACTTCAATTCTTTTCCTTCGCCCACGAAGTACCACTTGACATGGGCTTCGGCATCAAGTAGTAGCCGAAGGGCCAGAATGGCCTCTTTTTGCCCTTTCTCAGCAGAAAACCGCCCAACGGTCAACAATCGTGTACCGCTGTAAATGTCTAGGAATGTCGGCGCCGTCTCCGCCTGCAAGAGGATTTGGTCATTTTGAACGATGTTGTGATACACATCGGTCTTGTCCTTGAACTGAGGAAACAATTTGACGAAGATGTCCCGTGCCTCTTGGGAAACGACATAGATCTTATCGTATTTCTGATAGAGTCGTTTTGTCATCCCGCGATCAATGCCAAAATGGGAAACGTCAAAATGAATCCAGCCGTATTTTTCTTTTGCCTGCACTTTTTCGCAAACATAATAATCGATCATTTGCGACGGACCGGCATAAGCTACGGCTATATCAAATGACTTTGGCAGAACAGGCTCTTTTCGCAATAGGAAGCGATATAATCCGTAATAACTTCCGGTAATCTTCATGCGGATATACTGGAATAGCAGAATGACAGCTTCTCCCCATCGGCCTTGTCTGAAGAATCGCATGATGGTCTGTCGGGGCGGGTCGTTGATGATGGGCCAGCAATCGTCATAAGCGTTGATTATATGGACAATGACGTGGTCGGGTATCTGATCCATCAGTCCACCTTTGGCGCGAAGCAGCCCCAAATGTATCTCGTATTGGTCCTTGGGTAAGGTTGAAATAAGCCCTAGAAAGGATTTTTCAACCCCACCGACATTCATTGATGAAAGGAGAAAAAACACCCGTTTCATTTAAGGAACAACCAGAAAGGAAATAACAAGATTACTTGCCGGATGATATGCACCACGCTATCCCCAAAAGGTGAAAAGTAAGAAGAAGTGTAAGTATAAACTCCTTAAGCGAAACAGCAGGAAGGAATAGAGCCCCTAAATTATTGCAGGATTTAAGACCGGTTTTCATTGCGAAATAGTAATCTTTGAAAGGAGCGTACCGGTAATTCATAAACCCGGATAGAATAGTTCCTCTGTCAAATTGGGACAACGTCACTTTCTTTTTTTTTTCGCTTATTTGGAGTTGAGATAAGCAATACGTATAATACTCTCGAAGATGCTTTCGTTTGGTGAAGAAGTCGTCAACATACTTGCCACGATGTGACTCGGAGTCATTTCTGTAAGAGTACTGATACCATATTCTCGTATCAAAGATAACCTTACGTGCGTTTAGCAATGTGTCTGTCAGCAGTTTCCAGTCGTCTTCATAATCAAAGTAACGTGAGATTGTTATGCCATTCTCAACAAGTGTGCTCCTTTTGAATATACAATTCCAAATCGTAGGATAGAATTGGGGGATTTGACCGTATTCAGCATCGCTGGCATCAAGAGGGACGTTTAGACACCTTTTTACCATCTCTTTAATAATGGGGCCCTCATGTGATGTGTCATTAGCAATAAGTTGTTTATTATGAATCTCTCCCTTTCTTTTAACAGAATAATTAGCAATCAAAAGATCCGCATCATTATCTCTAATTCTTTTTAGAAACGGTGACCAGCCATTGATACAGATATCATCTTGATCACAAAATGTTACATAGTCACCCTGGGCAAGTTTCAATCCGCAATTTCTTGAGTCTGCAATACCCCCATGTGTTTTGCTGACAACCTGTATCGAAGGTCTTTTGGCCGCAATTTGTTGAAGGATATGCAAAGTATTATCGGTTGAGCCATCATCAACCAGAATAATTTCTATATCGTTCCAAATATCTTGGTTATTTTTTTCAATAGATTCGATTAAGGTCAGGATAAAGTCCTGTCCATTATAGCATGGTCTTATTGTTGATAACGACGTCATTATCGATTAGTCAGTTTTAGCAATCTATGCTTAATTCTGGACAACCCTGTTACAACACTTCTATATAACCCAGTTTCTTTGACCAAAAGAGAGAAGAAAACGGGATAATCATATTGAGTCTTACGTAATAAATGCAAAGAGGAGTATTCCATCTGTGTCAGTTAATACAATTTTCCGCAAAAAAAAAGGTGTGGTGACTCTGCTAATGATGCGGCAATTCCACAAACTTTGCCTCTCTTTCTAATTTCACGACATACCTTTGATACATAATACCCCGCCCTTTGATAATGCAAGATAAGTGCCTCCTTTTGATATTCAATACTTGAAGAACGATTAACTTGACAATTCCATCGTCCATCTAACTCATAAACGCCAATACTTAAATCAATTATTGCTTTTCTGAGTGCTGGTTGGTCGAAATTACATCCCTTTGAAACCCCATATTCCCAATTCTCATGCCATTGATTGAAGAGTCGATGAGAATTCAAAGAATCCTTAACGAATAATACTCCGCCGTTGAATTGTTTATCATGGAATTCAACAACCCAATTATCAGGTTCAGACTTAATTTGAGCATCAGAAATTTCGCCATTATGATTGTCCAATACAGCCGCTATTTCGTATGGAAAAGTATCTATGGCATTTAATGATCCACCAATCACAATATCTGTATCAAGATAAAGAAAATCTCCTTTAATGATCTCGCGAAGTTGTGTCTTTAGGTAACGTGACCTTTGAATCGTAGAATACTTATCTGGGACACCAACAACTATTGGTTTAGCATCTGTTATTAGTGGCGATTTCAGTTTTTCGAGTCGGGTATAGGTCCTTTCATCCATTACAATTTCTACAATAATATCAGGATGATATAAACGTAATGAATAGAGGGATAGTTGCAACATTTCAACATAATAGTCGTTTTCGTTGCTTACCAGGACATATACAATCTTTGTGTTCATACTTTATTCCGACTCAAGCCCACAAAATCCTTCTTGAGTTAAATACAAAGGCCGGGCATATTGATCATAAAACCCCTTAATATCCAATCGCATACAACTGCGAGCCCTGAAGAAATCCTGCATCATAGGTTGATGTAGTTCCAAATCGACCAAGTACTCTCCATCTGCAATATACTTCGGGAGGCGGATACGTTTTTCTATCTCGAACAAGCCGGGGGAGACATCAATTAACTTCCCGGTATATCTCCCTTCGACCAACGCCGCCATCGGTGTGCCATCAAGTTTCTTTATAATGAATTTTACCTCGCATTTCATCGGTTCCCGGGTCGTACCACGGATAACAATATCCAGGAAATCCTGACATGGTTGCAGCGCAGTGTGATTCGAAGCTGTACCATTGATGAGTATCTCATCAATGTCGAGATAATCCTTCTTGTAACTGATGCTGTCCATAATCAGTCCATCCTCCGCCATCGAAGCCCCGCTGATATAGTACTCCACAGCCTCCTCCACCCCTCCGTCAAACGCCATACCCCCCCGGTCTAGCACTACTCCGCGGGAGCAGAGGCTCCGGACCGCGGCCATATTGTGGCTGACGAACAGGACGGTCCTTCCTTCGCCGCGGGAAACCTCTTGCATCTTGCCGATGGCTTTCTTTTGGAATTCGGCGTCACCGACGGCGAGGACCTCGTCCACGACCAGGATCTCGGGCTCCAGGAAAGCAGCAACGGCGAACCCCAAGCGGACAATCATGCCGCTGGAGTAGCGCTTGACGGGGGTGTCGAGGTAGCGCTCCACGCCGGCGAAGTCAACGATGTCGTCCAGTTTGGAGTTAATCTCCGCGCGCGTCATACCCATGATAGAGCCGTTCATGAAGATGTTCTCACGGCCGGTCATCTCCTGGTGGAAGCCGGTGCCGACCTCCAGGAGGGAGGCCAGACGGCCGTGGACGCGGATTTCTCCGGTCGTGGGGGCGGTGACCATGGACAGGAGCTTGAGCAGGGTAGACTTGCCGGCACCGTTCTTGCCGATGATGCCCACGACTTCGCCCTCCATTATGTCCAGAGAGATGTCCTTTAACGCCCAGACGAAGTCGGATGAGCCCTTGCGGGCCCGGTCGTTGGTCTCTCCTACGCGCAGATAAGGGTCTTCACGGCCGAGGATGCGGGTCTGCCACCAGCGGTTGATGTCGTTGGACAGGGTCCCGGTCCCTACCGTACCGAGACGGTACAGCTTGCCGACGCTGTCAAAACTGATTACGGGATAAGCCATATCAGACGGTATCCATGAAATTGCGCTCCACGCGGTTGAAGACAATCACTGAAAGGAAGAGAGTCACGAGCATGAAGGTTGTACTGTACAGCAGGCCTCCCCAAGAGAAAGAACCGCAGCTCAGGCAGCCATACTTGAGCGCCTCGAAGACGGGCGTGAGCGGGTTGAGTTCCAGGATCCAGCGGAAACGCTCTCCGGCGATGCTCAGGGGGTAGATGACCGGCGTCGCATACATGAAGAGCTGGAGCCCGAACGAGACCAGGAACTTGATGTCGCGGTATTTGGATGTCACCGAGGACACGATGAGTCCCCAGGAAAGCGCGTGGAGGGCTAGCAGCAGCACATAGAAGGGGAAGAGCAGCAGCGTGGCGTTCAGGTGCGCCTCGTAGCCCGCGATGACATACCCGACATACACAAGGACGAACAGCAGCAGCTGGATCAGCATCTTGAGCAGGTTGGACGTCAGCCCGGCCAGGGGCACGACCAGCCTTGGGAAGTACACCTTGCCGAACACCGAGGCGTTGTTCCCGAAAACGTTTGAGGATTCCGTGAAACAGCTGGAGAAATAGTTCCAGAGCATGATGCCGGAGAGATAGAACAACGGCTGCGGGGCTCCGTCCGTGGAGATGCCCGCGAGACCTCCGAAGACGAACATGTACATGACCGTGGTGAGGACAGGCTGAATCAGGAACCACAGCGGCCCCAGGATGGTCTGCTTGTAGTAGGTCACGATATCCCTGCGGACGTACATGTACCAGAGGTCGCGGTAGCGCCACAACCCCTTGAGATCGAGGTCCAGCAGTTTTTTCCTGGGACGGATTACGCGGCTCCAGTACCCGGCGGGCACATCAACCCTTTCCGCCATAATATCCGTAGTTGTAGTAGCCGTATCTATGGTATCCATACCGGCTATGCTTTCCGTCCGTCCCGTTCAGGAGGACAACCATGTTGTTGAATTTCTTGTCCAGGTAACACTGGTCGATTTCAGCCAGAAAGCTCTTCTCCATGAGCCCTGCCCGGATGACGAAGACCGTGAGGTCGGCAAACCGGCCCGTGATGGCCGGGTCGGCAACCATCTCGATCGGGGGGCAGTCGAGAAATACATAATCGTATTCGTTCCGTACCGTCTCCATCAATGCGGCAAAACGCTGGCTGTAAAGGAGCTCCGAAGGGTTGGGAGGAAGCGAGCCGCAGGGAAGAACCTGGACGGAGCCGAGGGGGACGATCAGCTCGTGGAAATCATCGTATTTCCCGCTCAGATATCCGGAGATACCCCTGTGGGGTCTCCCGACATAGGAAGAGAGGCTGCCCCGTCTCAGGTCCAGGTCGATGGCAAGGACCTTCTTGCCCTTGAGGGCGACTGCTGTCGAAAGGTTGGCGGTAATGAAGGTTTTTCCGCTTCCGGGATCCATGGATGTGAACATCAACACTTTGTGACTAGCCTCATATCCCAGCAGGAATTCCAGGTTGCTGCGAATGACGCGGAAAGCTTCGTTGATCCGGTCCCGGCTCTGGTCCGCAATGACAATGGCAGGCGTCTCATCTTTTTTGCTTTTCTTGCCTTCTGCCTGAGGAATCTCGCCGGCAAAAGGAGCCTTGAGCCCCTTGAGATCATCCCGCCCCTGTACGGTCGTCGTCAGGAAGTGTTTGAGAAACAAGATCAGGGCCGGTATTCCGAGGCCGATAAGCAGTGCCATCAGATAGATGCTCTTGGCTACGGGTTCCACGGGTTCCCAACTTCCGTGCGCTGGTTCGATCACCTGCGTGTTGTATGCCGTAAAAGCTTGTGAGAGTTCGTTCTCCTCCCGTTTCTGGAGGAGGAACAGGTAGAGGGACTCCTTGACTTTCTGCTGCCTTTCCACCGAGAGCAGGTAGTTGGCTTGTTTCGGGTTCTGGGCCACCCGGCCGACAGCCTGGCGCCGGGTGGACTGAAGATCACTCTTCTGCGCTTTCAGGGCTGCGATTTCGCTGGACAGGATGCCAATGATGGATTGCCGCATCGTGGCTAGTTTCTTGTTCAAATCCACGACCAGCGGGTTTTGGGCGGAAGAGTAAGCCAGATGGTTGTTACGCTGCAGGATCAGGGAGTTGTATTCTGACACCTTCTGGATGATGACCCCGTTCTCGACGCCGGAATACAAGGGTATCTGCTCCCCGTCATCTTGCAGACTCAACATATAATCGTACAAGGTCTTCAGCTGGTTGATGCGGTTCGTCAGCGCGGCGTCCTGCTTGGCCGCATCGTTGGCCTCTGCCACGGCCATCGCGCCGGCCTGGCCCACATCGAGGATCAGGTTCTCCGACTTGAAAGAAGAGATGTCCTGGTCCACGTTGCCCAGCTCCTGCTCTATGACCGAGAGCCTGTCCCGGATGAACTCGTTCGTGCTGATGATCTGTTTGTTCCGTTCTTTCATCCACTGCTCGTTGTATACAGTGACGAGCGTATTGAGGATATCATCGGCCCGTGCGATGGAAACATCCTTGTAGCGGATGTCGATGATGGAGGAGTTCTTGTCCCGGAGAATGGGGGAAATCCGGCCCCGGACCCGGTTGCTCATGGCGTGGATGCTGGAACGCACGACCCTCATTTTACCACTCTGCCCTTCACGATAGTACGGCGACGCTTGGGCCACGATCCGGCCGAGAGGGGTTTCCAGCGTGTCACCCAGATGACCTTGCAGTCCCGGGTCGGGGAGAGACTGCCCGTTTTTGCTCCAGCCCTCGAGCGTAAGGCTTCCATCCGGCTCCAAAGCCGTGGTGAGAGACGCCCTTTCATTGTCTTCCAGGTCGCAGAAGAGAAGGTTGACCGGCAGGTCCCGTCCGTACAGGGGGATATCATAGAACTTTCCCTTCCGGGAATAATCCACATCCAGGTTCAAGCGGCGCACGATTTGTTCGGCTACGACACCGGATTTCATCATCAGGAGTTCGTTGGTGAGACTCGTCGACGTCTGGCTGATGCCGAGCTCCCGGAGAGTTTTGTCGCTTCCTTCTCCGCCCAGGGGTTTGACCAGGATGGAGACCGTACGTTGATACACGGGGACTTGGCTGAATACTTTGTACATGGCGACAGTCATGGCGACAGCGAGCGAAAGGGCAAACCAGTACCAGTTTTTGAGACCAATGCCCCAGATCGTTTTCAACAGGACGGCAGGTGAGGTGCCTGCCTGGGTTTTCCGCGGGGAGGCGGAAGAGATTTCTCGTTCCATATCAGATCAATTCTGAGCCGTAAGTTATGTGGCGGCGTGTGAGTGTGGCAAAAAGGATCCGGCAGTCATCCCGGAAAGAATAGTGATGCAGGTAATAACGGTTGATCCGGACCTTGTCGGGGAACACGATCTCGTCGTTGTACCGCTGGGGGTCGTTCTGGGATGCGAGGAGGTGCTCTTCATCCCTATATTTGAGGGTGGCGGGACCGGTGAGGCCGGGGCGGAGACAGAGGATCTCCCGGTCATCACCGGTCAGCCGGTCGGCATAGCCGGGGACATCGGGACGCGGGCCGACGAAACTCATGTCCCCTTTCAGGATGTTCCAAAGTTCCGGCATCTCATCCAAGTGATACTTTCTTAAAAAGGCTCCGAAAGGACGGATCCGCTCCTCTCCTTCGACGGAGACCGAAGAACCTTCGTGGTCCGCAGTCATCGTCCGGAATTTGAGGATGGTGAAGGGCCGGCCGTCTTTTCCGATGCGTACCTGGCGGAAGAGGACGGGCCCTTTGCCCATCGTCAGTTTGACCAGGAGCCCCAGGACCAGCAGAAGGGGGCTCAGCAACGGAAGAAGGACCAGCGCTGCCATCCTGTCGAATAGGTATTTGAAGAAACGGTCGGACCGGCTCATCGGATGAGTTGGATCAGCACGGCGGCGATGGAGGCGACAGTGGCAGGGAAGGAGAGCCAGAATCCCAGCGTACGGAGCGTGCCGGCATTCATGTCAGCCTGGGCCGCTTTCTTCGGATTGGGCTCGACATAGATGATGTCGTTCTGATGGATGTAATAGGCGGGGGACCCGTACAGGCTCTCTTTATTGGTCAGATCCACCACATACGGGGTCTGGACGCCTTTTTCCGTCCTCAAGACAAGGACGTTCTCCCGTTGTCCGAGTATGGTGAGGTCTCCGGACAGGGCGATGGCTTCCAGCAACGTGATTCGGTCGGCCGGTATGACTTTCCGTCCGGGGCTGCCGACTTCACCGAGTACGGAGAATGCCAGATCGTAGTAGTCTACGATGACCGTGGGGTCCAGCAGGAGTTTGGACGAAAGCAGCTCGAACTTGATCTTGTCGGCGACTTGTTCGCGGGTCAATCCCCGGACGGGGACGGATCCCAGCGTCGGGATCTCCACCGTGCCGTCTTGACGGACCGTGTAATAATGACGCTGGGTAGTGCCGGAACCGCCGACGCTCTCGTTGAGGTTGAACAAGGCAGTAAGCTCCTTGTCCATGCTGAATACGGTAATGCGGAGTTTGTCGCCCGGCTGAAGCGTCAGGTCGCCGTCTTCCTGAACCCTGATTCCGACTTCCGGCTGAAGCCCTTGCAGGTAGCTGATATCCTTTTGCGTAGCGCACGAGGAGAACAGCAGGATCAGCGTGAGGACGGGGATCCACAGTGATGTCTTGGAAATATTCATGGTGTCGTGTATTTACAGATAGCCGTTGAAGAGGCGCCAGATGAACTGGCTGACACGGGCGAAGGGGGACCAGAGGACTTCACCGGGGTAGTGCCGGAGGTTAGAGAAGACGCGCTTGTTCTTGCGCAGGAAGCGTCCCAGCGGAATCTCGCCTTCCTTGGCGCGGTTGCGGGCGTCCAATACACCGAAATTCCCCATTTTGATGGTATCCTCGACCAGTTTGCGGCCCAGTTTGGAGTCGGGCTCGCAGAGCAGGTATTCGTCTTCCAGCAGGAAATTGAAACGCAGGGACATCATCATCGCCGCCGTGAAACGGCCCATACCCAGGCGCTTCAGGTCTGCCAGGACGGGAGCGCGGTCGGCCGGGTCCAGCGTCCGCAGCACATAGTAGTAATCCATCATTTGCCGCATTCCCAGGCCGCCTTCCAGATAGTGGCGGTACATGTGGGCCATGCAGAAGACGGCGTTGAAACGGGCGTCGGGCAGGGTCAAGGCTGCATCGTCGCGGATGGGTGACAGGGCCTCCAGGATGCGCTGGAGACGGGCGTTCCGCCAGGGATTGTACATCTTGCTCGGGTGGAAATGGACTTCCACGACCGTGTCGTCGAAGATTTCCGCCTTGCATTCCTGGTACAGGATGCCCCAGGTATCGTACCCGGCGTCTTCCACGGCCTCCAGGATGCTCCTGTGCTTTCCCTTGACCCAGATGTCGATGTCGCCGCACATGCGGTGCTCCGGAACGGGATACAGGCGCGAGAGGGCCGTTCCCTTGAGCAGGCAGCCGTGCAGGCCGATCCGTTCCAGGATGGCTTCCAGCTCCTCCGTCCGTTTCATGTGGGTTTCGTGGACGCGGGCGATCTTTTCCGCGAGCGCCTTCCATTCATCGAGGATCGCGGGAGGGGGAAGCTGATGGCCCGGGAGACGGCAGATACCGTCGTAAAGGACGCCGGTCAGGGTCTGGACCTGCGCCATGCGGTACATCATCGCCCAGTCCCCGGGAGTGGGATCCTTGTCGAAGGTGTCCGCAAGGCCCAGGGAGATATGGATGAGTTTCCGGAAGGGATGCATGTCTAACGGTTGTCCGTCCAGCCGAAAGGATGGGGTGAAAGCGGCAACTTAGCCAGCGGGTGGTAGTCGCCTTTCAGGCCGATGGGTGTTGCGTTACGGATCTGGCTGACGATTTCGATGCAGGGACGCGCTTCGCTGATGCGGAAGCCTTCCCCGGCGAGAATCTTCTTATAGCTGAGCGTATGGAGCTCCGTGAAGCCCTGGCTGAACTCGAATTCATCGCCGTCGATGCTGAGCGAGCGATAGGTGCGCTTTTCGCCCTCGACCGCGTTGGGAGGCAGGCAATCTGCGTTGATGCTCAGGAAATAGCGTACGCGGGCCCGTTTCAGGCCCAGGTAGCCGGCGACGCGGTCGAAGCTCATCAGGTGCACGATGTTCTCCTGCACGGGGCCGAAAATCCACTGGAGCATGTCGTAGAAGTGCACGCCGATATTGGTCGCGATGCCGCCGCTCTTGTGGATGTCGCCTTTCCACGAAGTGTAGTACCACTTGCCGCGGGAGGTGATATAGGTCAGGTCCACATCGTAGATCTTGTCGGCGGGGCCTTCGTCCACCTTCTTCTTGAGGGCGACGATGCTGTCGTGGAGGCGGAGCTGGAGGATGTTGTAGGCCTTGTGGCCCGTCTCCTGCTCCACCTTCTCGAGCGCATCGATGTTGTAGG
>JAEEGH010011949.1_pt1 | contig 19599 bp, 12 predicted proteins | sample 9134181 | NCBI WGS metagenome assembly JAEEGH01 (sample SAMN16246544, study PRJNA631951) | gut metagenome | biome: gut microbiome; feature: rumen; material: DP-attached | host: Bos | place: Iran: Karaj | collected 2018-10 | reverse complement strand
CGGCCGGCATCGAGTTCTTCAACCTGCTGGGCATCAACAACACCAATTCCTACTATTGGGTCACGGCCATCAACAACCTGCAATATGCTGTGCCGAACTACCTGACGGGAAGGATGGTGTCAATAAGCGCGGCGATCAAGCTGTAATCCACACAGACCCTCTCCCCGGCTGTCCCCTCGCTAAAGCTCGTCTTCTCGCTGAACGATTATCAATCGTTCTGGTCGCTGCGAGGCCCCCCTTAATGGGGAGGGGGGAGGGGGAAGAAGGATGCGGCATTGGACAAAAAAAGAATTTCGTGGTTTTCGTGAATTTCGTGGTCAAAAAACTGAATTCTGTAATCGGAAAAAAATACTCCCGGGCGGGAGACATATATAACTTTTATGAACAAAACTCTCTTACTCACATGGCTGGTGGTGTCTGTGGCCAATGCGTCACAGGCTCAGTCCCCGACGACTCCGGGCAGCCAGCAGAAGCTGTGGAATGAAATCAAAACCGACACCGTCCAGGCCCACTACACGGGCACGACGCTGAGCAATCCCTATCGGCACGACGGCGGGCTGAGCCCCGTCATCGGCGTCCACAACGTGCAGACAATGCGCGCCCAACGCAAGCTCGACCGGCCCAACTCGCTGGGCGACACCGCAGGCTGGACCTACAACCACCAGCCGATGCTGGCCAACTGGCACGGCCGCCTGTGGATGCACTATCTGAGCGACCCGCGTTCGGAACACGTCTTCCCATCGCGCACGCTGCTGCAATCGTCGGCCGACGGACACTCGTGGACCGAGCCGCAGGTGCTCTTCCCCATCTACGCCACCGAGGGGCGCGAAGATGAGACATCGGCCGTCATGCACCAACGCGTCGGCTGGTACGTCTCATCGGCCGCAACCGGCAGACGGCTCATCGCCATCGGCCACTACGGCATCTGCCGCACACCGAAGGACGACCCGAACGACGGCAACGGCATCGGCCGCGTAGTGCGTGAGGTTATGGCCGATGGCTCTCTCGGCCCCATCTATTTCCTCTACTACAACCACGACTACAACGAGAAGAACACCCGTTGGCCGCTCTACACGCGCTCGAAGAACAAGAAGTTCCGCCGCGCCTGCGAGGAAATCCTCAACAATCCGCTCTACTGGATGCAAATGGTCGAGGAGTGCGACCGTGACGACGCCCGACTGCCGCTCAAGAACCTCTACAAGGCATTCTGCTACTATCAGTTGGCCGACAGTTCGCTCGTCGCCTTCTGGAAACACGCACTCACCTCGCGCAGCTTCGACGGAGGACGTACCTGGACGTTCCCTGCCAACCGCGCGAAAGGCTTCGTGAACAGCAACGCCAAGATCTGGGGTCAGCGGTTGGCCGATGGCACATTCGCCACAGTCTATAATCCCGCCGAATTCCGTTGGCCGCTCGCCATCTCGACCTCGACCGACGGACTCGACTACACCACGCTGAGCCTCGTGAACGGTGAAATCTCGCCCATGCGCTACGGCGGCAACTACAAGAGCTACGGTCCGCAGTACACGCGCGGCGTGCAGCCCATGGGGAGCGACCTCGCATCGGCCATAACCGACCGCGACACCTGCTTCTGGGTGACCTATTCGATGAACAAGGAGGACATCTGGGTGAGCCAGATTCCCGTGCCCGTGCGCACCGTGGCCACGAGCTACGACGAACCGTGGAACATCTATTCGCCTGTCATGGCGCGGGTTGAGTTTATGGCCGATGGCATCCGTCTGCACGACAGCGACCCGTACGACTACGCGAAGGTGGAGCGCGTCATCCCCGCTACGCGGAATCTGACCCTCAGCTTCGACATCACCGCCGCGCAGGTCAACCACGGCCACCTCGACCTCGAACTGCTCGACGCGCACGGCACGCCATGCACCCGTATGTCGTGGATGGCAGACAGCCTCGTCATGGTCAAGGTGGGAGCACGTTCGGGTGCCGTCATCCGGCCATACGAGGCAGGCAAGACATACCACATCGAGATGAAGGTGTCGCTCGACACGCGCATGATGACGCTCACCGTCGATGGCAAGGAGCAGCGCCCCAAGATGCTGTTCGCTCCGCTCGACGCCATCACGCGCATCTGTTTCCGCACGGGCGAGGAGCGACAGTTCCCCACCGTCAACACGCCAGCCGACAACGACAGCGACCTGCCCGAACTGACCGTGCCCGAGGCGCGATGGACATTGGCCAACGTCAAGGCATCGGCCACGGATGAAACATCGGCCACAACCGCCCTGCTCAAGTGGAACGACTTCCGCCACTACGCGGATTATTTCAACGCGATGGAGGACGAAAACGTCGTGCAGACCATCCCGAACGACTCATCGGCCGCATGGATGGAGCGCAACGTGCCGCTCTTCGAGTGCCCCGACAAGATGGTCGAAGAGATGTACTACTTCCGCTGGTGGACGCTACGCAAGCACATCGTCGAGACGCCCTACGGCTACGGCATGACCGAATTCCTCGTGCAGCGCAAGTACAGCGACAAGTGGAACCTCATCGCCTGCGCCGTCGGCCATCACCTGATGGAGACCCGTTGGCTGCGCGACGGCCGCTACGGTTCCGACATCGCCCGCCTGTGGATGCGCGGCAACCACAACCCGAAAATCGGCGGCGACTCGATCAACGGTGCACCGATGCAGAAGCTCTACAAGTTCTCGAGCTGGATACCCTATGCCGCATGGCAGCGCACGCTGGTTACGGCCGATACCGCCTGGTTCAACGACCTGCGTCCCGACTTCGAGGCGCATCTGGCCCGCTGGGAGAAAGACCGCAGCTTCGGCGACGGGATGTTCTGGCAGGCCGATGTGCAGGACGGCATGGAGGAGCAGATCTCGGGCGGCCGCAAGGTCAAGAACCGTCGTCCGACAATCAACAGCTACATGGCGGCCAACTACGCGGTCATGGGCATGAACGACAAGGCCGAGGCATTGGCCAAACTCATCGACCAGAAGCTGTGGAGCGACTCGCTGCAATTCTATGGGACGATGACGGCCAATGACTCTATCGCCCGCGTGCGTGAACTCATCGGCTACCTGCCATGGTACTTCAACCTGCCTGCCGACGATTCGGCCAAGTACCGCGCCGCGTGGATGCAGCTGCTCGACGAAAAGGGATTTGACGCACCGGCCGGCATGACGACGGCCGAACGGAGGCATCCGCTGTTCCGCAAGTCGTGGAAGGGACGGCCGACATGCGAGTGGGACGGCGCCATTTGGCCGTTCGCCACGAGCCAGACGCTCACCGCGCTCATCAACATCGAACGCAACTATCCGAACCTGCGCGCCGCCCTGCCCGACGACCTTTTCTGGCATCACTTCAAGAAATACACCGAGTCGATGCACTTCCACGGCCGACCCTACGTCGGCGAATATATGGACGAGGTGACGGGCTTCTGGCTGTGGGGCGAGCATGAGCGTTCGCGCTACTACAACCACTCGACCTACAACGACCTGATCATCACCGGCCTGTGCGGTTTCGACCCATCGGCCAAGGCCATCGGCCACAATGAAATTCCATCGGCCAACGACCTGAAGCCGCTCGCTCCCGCCTCGTGGGACTGGTGGTGTCTGGACGGCATCGCCTATCGCGGCCACATCCTGACCATCATCTTCGACCGCTACGGCGATCACTACCATCAGGGAAAGGGACTGAGAGTGATAAGCGATGACACCCACAGACCCTAACCCCAGCCCTTCCCCGTTATGTAGGGGAAGGGAGTAGTTTGCTCCATTGGCAAAAAAATTAAAAACAGTCTTTATGAAAAAGAAATTTTCTCTCATACTCAGCGCAATGACATTGGCGGTTATGGCCAATGCCACAGTGCGCATCGACCGGCTGAGCGTCGAAGGACGTACCGACCAGCCGCTCGGACTTGACGTGACCGCCCCGCGACTGGGCTGGCAGCTTGTGGCCGATGCCGGCGAAAAGAACGTCATGCAGACGCGCTACGAAATCCAGGTGGCATCAAGCCGCGAACTACTCGCCGAGGGCAAGGCCGACCTGTGGCAAGCATCGGCCGACACCGACCAGAGTCTCTACGTGACCTACGGCGGCAAGGCATTGCGCCCCAACCAACGCTGCTTCTGGCGCGTGCGCGTGAACTACACATCGGACAAGAAGAAGCCCGTACAGACCGCGTGGAGCGACATCGCCGAATGGGGCGTCGGACTTCTGAACGAAGGCAACTGGCGCGGCAACTGGCTCGGTCTTGAGGCGGCCAATGCCTGGGACGTCGAGACCGAACACAGCCGTCTCTCGGCCCGATACTACCGCACCGACTTTGCGGCCAACGGCGACGTACGCCGCGCCACGCTGCACATCTGCGGCCTGGGCCTGTACGAGGCAGAGCTGAACGGCCAACGCATCGGCCAAGACGTGCTCACACCTGCGCCCACGAACTACCGCAAGAGCATCGTCTACAACACCTACGACGTGACCTCGCAGCTGCACGCGCACAACCGCCTGCAGGTGACGGTGAGCAACGGCCGATACTACACCATGCAGCAGAACAAGAAGCCGTACAAGATTGCCAACTTCGGCTATCCGACCCTTCGCGCGAACCTTATAATAGAGTACGCCGACGGCACGAGCGAGACCATCGCCACAAGCGAAAAGACGTGGCAGATGACGTGCGACGGTGCCATCCGCTCGGCCAACGAATATGACGGCGAAATCTACGACGCAACAAAGGCCGACCTGAGTGACGACGCCCTGTGGAAGCCTGCTCCGCGCAGTTCCATCCCGACCGGCGAGCTGCTGGGCAACGTCACGCCGGCCATGCGCGTGGTCGATACATTGGCCGTAAAGGAAATCATAGCCAAGGAGGACGGACGCATCATCATCGACTTCGGCCAGAACTTTGCCGGATGGGTCAAGACCGACCTGACGGGCATCGGCCTGCAACGCGGCGACTCGCTGCGCATCCGCTACGCGGAAAAACTCGACTCGCTGGGCAACCTCTACGTGGCCAACCTGCGTCACGCGCAGAGCACCGACTACTACGTGGCCAATGGCGACGACAAGGGCACTTGGGCACCGAGGTTCACGACCCACGGCGGCCGCTACGTCGAGGTCTCGATCATCGGACAGGGCAAGCTCAAGGCATCGGCCAAGAACTTCACCGGCGAGGTCGTGAGCGACGCGATGGAGGTGCTCTACACGTTCGATGTGGCCAACGAGACCCTCAACCAGCTGGTGCAGAACGCCTTCTGGGGCATCCTCGACAACTACAAGGGAATGCCCGTCGACTGCCCGCAGCGCGACGAACGTATGCCATGGCTGGGCGACCGCTCCATCGGCTGCTACGGCGAGAGCTACGTGCTTGACAATCATCACCTGTACAACAAGTGGCTACGCGACATCGAGGAGGCCATGCGAAGCGACGGGTGCATCCCCGACGTGGCTCCGGCCTACTGGAACTACTACAGCGACAACGTCTCGTGGCCCAGCGTCTTCGTCTTTGCGGCCGATATGCTCTACAGCCGTTTCGGCGACGACAAGGCCATCCGCCAGCACTATCCGGCCATGCGCAAATGGGTACTGCACTTCTTCCAGAACAAGATGACCGACGAGGGGCTGATCCGCGCCGACAAGTATGCCGACTGGTGCGTCACACCCGAATCGCCCGAGCTCATCCACAGCAAAGACCCTGACCGCATCACCGACGGCACGCTCATCGGCAGCTGCTACACCTACAAGCTGCTGGAGACGTTGGCCACGTTCGACGACATCCTCATCGGACGCATCAATTCCATGTCCGATGCCGAAGTCCGCGACCTCGAACGCCGTGGCATGAGCCGCCGCCTGCTTGAGGCCGACCGCGCCGAATACGACTCGCTGCGCAGTGCATTGGCCGATGCCATCAACCGCAAGTTCCTCACCGTCAAGCGTGGCACATCGCCCGCACCCGACCATCTGCTCTACCCCGACTCGATCTTCTACAGCAACAATGCGGTGACGGCCAACCTGCTGCCGCTCGCATTCGGCATCGTGCCGGCGGAATATGCCGATGCCGTGAGCCGTCAGATCGTGTCGAAAATCATGCTCAATCCGGCCGATGGGCACCTGTGCTGCGGCGTGATCGGCATCTCGTGGCTGCTACGCGAGTTGTCTAAGCAGGGTCGCATGGACGTGGCATATCTGTTGGCCACACAGACCACCTTCCCGTCGTGGGGCTACATGGCGAAGAACGGCGCGACCACCATCTGGGAGCTGTGGAACGGCGATACGGCCAATCCGGCAATGAACTCCGGCAACCACGTGATGCTTCTGGGCGACCTGCTGCCGTGGTGCTTCGAACACGTGGGCGGCATCCGCGCCGAGGCTCCGGGCTACAAGGTCATCCGCCTCGCGCCCAACTTCGAGCTGGAGGAACTTTCGTCGGCCAATGTCTCATACCGGACACCCTACGGCCGCGTCGTGTCGCATTGGACAAAAACGCCGATGCGCCTCACGTGGGACATCGAGATTCCGGCCAACACATCGGCCATCGTCACCACGCCGAACGGCACCCGGACCTACGGCAGCGGCAAGTGGCACATCGAGGAAGACCTGCCGCACAAGGAAGTGTCGAACCGCGACCTGCACGTCAACGGCTACGCGGCCGGCAATCTGGAGGTTATGGCCAATGAATTCCTCTACGAAAAGGCCGACTTCCCGTCGTGTCACGCCGCCTCGATTGCCGAATGTGCCAACGGCGACCTGCTCGCGACCTACTTCGGCGGCTCGTACGAGGGCTGTCCCGACATGTGCATCTGGACGCAGCGCAAACGCCTGCTGAAACGTGGCAAAAAGGGCGCACCGCACACCTACGAAACCGGCTGGAGCGCCCCTCAGCTTGTGGCCGATGGCACATTGGCCATAACCCAAGACAAAGCGTGGCGCGAGTGGGCGGCATCGGACAAGAATCTGACCATCGACCGCTTCGAGAAGATGACCGACCGTCAGAGCGACACACTGCGCAAGGCGGGCTACAATCCGGTGCTCTTCCAAGTGCCGGGCGGCGACCTGCTGCTCTTCTACAAGCTGGGCAAGGACGTGCGCGACTGGACGGGCTATCTGATGACGTCGAGCGACAACGGCTACACGTGGACGTCGCACCGCGACAGCATTCCGGCCGCCGTGGCCGGGCTGTTCCCCAACGTGACGGGCTGCTGCGTCGAACCCGACTCCCTGCTCGGAGCCATCAAGAACCAGCCTATCGCATTGGCCAAGGGCTTCCGCTGCGCCGACGGCACCGTGCTCGAACGCGACCGAATCCTATCGCCCACAAGCAAGGAGACGGCCGAGGCATCGAAGGTGAAGGCCGGACGGTGGCGCTGCTACGTGGAAATCAGCGAAGACGGCGGCAAATCGTGGACGCTCGGCCCTGTCGTTCCGCAGCCGGAGGGCTTCAAGACCATCCAGCCCACGTTGCTCGTACACCGCGACGGCCGCATCCAGATGCTGTGCCGCACCGCACCGCCCGCCAAAGACCACGGCGAACTGGCCCGCGTAGCGACTTCGTTCAGCGACGACGGAGGTCTGACGTGGAGCGAAATGCAACTCATCGACGACCTGCCGAACAACAACTCGGGCATCGACGCTGTGACGTTGGCCGATGGCACTTTCGCCCTCATCTACAATCCGTTCGGCTGCGTCGATTGGCGCGACAAGACCGACAAGGCTCGCAACAAGCCGCTGCGCAATCCGCTCTACATCGCGACAAGTGCCGACGGCCTGCATTGGACACCATGCCTGCGCCTCGAATCGTCGCCCGTCAGCCAATACTCCTACCCCTCGATGATCGTGGGCAGCGACGGCACCCTGCACTGCATCTACACGTGGCGACGTCAGCGAATCAAGTACCAGAGGGTGACGACAGGCAAGTAACCCAGCCCTTTGCCCGTAAAAAGGATAACGTCCAATGGATTGACATAAAAGCAAATTTCATATACACAAATTAAACCAACATTTAACAAACTCTATGAAAAAGTTTTTTTCATTGGCCACAATCATGATGGCCGCAGCTGCCCTCCATGCCGAGGACGCTGCCGATGAGAGCCGTTGGACGACCAGCGGCGGTGCATCACTCCAATTCACCCAGGGCTACGTCAGCAAGAACTGGTACAAGGGCGGCGAAAGCAACTTCGCCCTGCTCGCAGCGGCCGACTACACCTTCAACTACAAGTACGAGAACTTCACGTGGGACAACCGTCTGGAGGGCAAGCTCGGTTTCGTGACAACGCCATCGGACACCTGCCACAACTACATGACCAACACCGACTATCTGAAATATTCGACCAAGTTCGGATACAAGGCCGCCGGCGACTGGTACTACACCTTGCAGGCTCTCGGCCAGACACAGTTCTGCCCAGGCTACAAGAGCAACATCGACATCGAACAGTCGAAGTTCTTCAACCCTGCCTACCTGAACATCTCGCTCGGTATGGACTACAAGAAGTCGCTCGAAAACATCACTTGGACGGTCTTCATGAGCCCGTTGGCCTACAACCTGAAGTACGTCAACAACCCATACGTCAAGGACTACACCAGCGGCGAACCTGAAGGTGTGTGGGAAAAGGGTCGCATCAACGCATCGGCCTTCGGTCTGCGCAACTCGTACGACCACAACCTGTATGACTTCGGTGTGAGCGCCAAGGCCGGAATGGACTGGAAAGTCTGCAAATATCTGACCTGGACATCGCAGGCAACCTACTACTCGCCACTCTACGACTGCGGCAAGTACAAGGGCAACGTCTACACCACATTCGAGTGGGAGAACACCTTCGACATGCCACTCAACCAGTACTTCTCGACCAAGCTCTACACGCACCTGCGCTTCGACGATTCAGTCGGCCCAGACAATAAGGGTGCCGGATGGGACTACTGGCAGTTCAGCGAACTTTTGAGTTTCGGCCTCTCATATAAGTGGTGATTGTGTCCAATTCCTTTCGCAAAAGGTGGAAAAAACGGGTGAAAAATCCACAAATTTGAAAAAAAAGGTAGAAAAATTTGGTGGATTCATAAAAATACGCTACATTTGCGCCGTGAGTAATTCCACAAAACTTCATAAAATGAGAGAAAGGTAGAGGATCGTCGCGAGACGGGCCTCTATTGTTTTAAAACAAGTGTTTTAAATCAAAGTCAAGAAATAAGAATTATGAGTGAAGAGTTTTTCGGCCAATGCATCGGCAGGAAAAGTAATTCGTAATTCGTAATTCGTAATTTTTTATATAATGAGATACCTCTTCTACGGAATGATTGTCCTGACGGTACTGCTCGTAATCGTCATCATCGACCAGGCGGTCTATTGGACCAGCCGCATCTTTGCCAGTCGCCACACGGCGCACGTCATCCACTTCAGCGTGAGCGGAGCACTCATCGTCATCATCGCCGTAGCCTCGCTGTGGGGCCACTATGTGACCCGCTACCGGCTCGACGTGACCCACACCGATGTGACCTCGCCGCGCGTACCCGCGCCCTACGACGGTTTCCGCATCGCCCAGATTTCCGACATGCACCTCGACTGGTTCGACGATGCCGAGGGACACGCCTTCCTGTCGCGGGTGATTGAGACATTGGCCAATGAAAAGCCCGACCTCATCGTCTTCACCGGCGACCTGGTCACACGCCTTTCGGCCGAGGCCGAGCCATTCCGCGACGAACTGCGCCGTCTGGCCAACATTCCGAGCGGACACGACGACGGCACAATGATTCCCGTCTATTCCATCCTGGGCAACCACGACTATGCCGACTACACACGGCTCAGCCCGAGAGAGAGATTGGCCGATGTCAACCACCTGTGCGAGATCCAGAGCAAGGCCGGCTGGCACCTGCTGCGCAACGAAGGCATCCTTCTGCAGACCGATGGTTCGACTTCGCCCGACAGCTGCATCGCACTGGTGGGTGTGGACAACATCGGAGAACCGCCCTTCTCGACCTATGGTGACCTGCCAAAGGCATTGGCCACACTACCCATCGCAGCTCCGTTCAGCATCCTCTTGAGCCACAACCCGACGCACTGGCGCGGCGAGGTGCTCCCCAAGTCGGGCATCGACCTGATGTTGGCCGGCCACACGCACGCCGTACAACTCAAAATCGGCTCGTGGAGTCCGGCCATATGGAAATATCCCGAGTGGAGTGGCCTCCACAGCGAGACGGACGGTGACCACCCGCAATATCTCTACGTCAATACGGGCCTGGGCGGTGTGGGGCCGAGGGTGCGCATCGGCGTTGCACCCGAGGTGTCGATTCTGACGTTAAAGCGCCCGGCCGACGAGCCGCGTCAGTAAACGCCATTGGCCAAGAAGAAACAACTCTTATTTCTTGATTCTTATTTCATAACTCCATATGACCTTCCGGGAAAAAATCAGCAATCTCATCGAACCGAAACGCGACAATCTGCTGTCACGCATCTACGATTGGGTGATGTTGGGCGCGATTGTCATCGGCCTGCTGCCACTCATGTTCCGCGAGCAGCTGCGCCTGTTCTGGTATCTGGACCTCATTTCGGGCCTCATCTTCATCGCCGACTACTTGCTGCGGTGGCTCACGGCCGACCTGCACTCGCACCGCCGCGGCGCATCGGCCTTCCTACGCTATCCTTTCACGCCGATGGCCATCATCGACCTGCTTTCCATCCTGCCCACGCTCAATGTGCTGAGCCAGACGTTCAAGGTGATGCGTATCTCGCGCCTTTTGCGTCTGTTGCGCGTCATCAAGGTGGTGCGGTACTACGAGCCGCTGGAAATCATATTGGCCGTCATCCGCCAGCAGAGGAAGATTCTGGGCATGGTGCTGTCATTGGCCCTGTTCTACATCTTCGTCACCGCGCTCATCATGTTCAACGCCGAGTTGGAAATCAATCCGGCCACGGGCGAGCCATTGTTCAACAGCTTTTTCGATGCGTTCTATTGGTCGTCATGCACGCTCACCACGGTCGGCTACGGCGACATCTACCCCATCTCGACCACGGGACGCGTCATCAGCATCATCTCGTCGATTGTCGGCATCGCCATCATCGCGCTTCCGTCGGGCATCATGACCGCGGGCTATATGGACGAACTGCGCCGCCGCAAGGGCGAAAACCTCTAATCTCCACTCACGATGCAGGAAGCACTCAGTCTCTACGAACTGAACCGGCAGGTCGCCCGCGCGGTGATGCAGCAGTTCAGCGCTCCCCTTTGGGTCACGGCCGAAATTGCCCAGCTTGGGGTGGCGGCCAATGGCCATTGCTATCTCGAACTCATTGAGAAACAGCCCCGAACAGGTGCAACCACAGCCCGATGCAAGGCGATGATATGGGCGAACCGATGGCCATTGGTCAAAGAGACCTTCGAATACGGCACCGGCGGACAGTCGCTCACGGCGGGTCTCAAGGTCATGGTCTTGGCCAATGTCACAATGCACGAGGCCTATGGCTACTCCCTCTCGATCATCGACATCGAGCCGACCTACACCGTGGGCGAAATGCAGCGCAACCGGCTGGAAATCATCCGCCGCCTCACCGACGAGGGCATGATCGAGGCCAACCGCAGCCTGCCCCTGCCCCGCCTCATCCAGCGCATCGCCATCGTCAGCGCCGACACCGCAGCAGGCTACGGTGACTTCTGTCACCAGTTGGCCAACAACGAGTGGGGACTGCGCTTCTACACCCATCTTTTCGCGGCACGGATGCAGGGCGAACAGACCGAACAGTCGGTCATCGAGGCCCTGAACCGCATCTATCTCCACCAGGAACTGTTCGACACCGTAGTCATCATCCGTGGCGGCGGCGCCGTGGCCGACCTGAACAGTTTCGACAGCTACGAACTGGCCCTCAACGTGGCCAATTTCCCCCTGCCCGTCATCGTCGGCATTGGCCATGAAAGGGACAACACCGTGCTGGACATTGTGGCCAATGTCTCCGTCAAGACGCCTACCGCAGCCGCCGCATTCCTCATCGAGCGCATGGCCGATGAGCTGAGTCTCGTCAACAACCTCCAGAAAATCACGCTCGACGCCACCCGCAGCCGCATCGACCGCGAACGCAACGCCCTGGAACGCCTCACCCACGCCGTCGAGGGAACACACACGCGCATCGGCCAACTCATCAACCAGCTGACCCTCCACCGCGAGCGCATCACCCTCCTCCTGCGCCACCGCATGGAGCGCGAGACTCAGACACTCGCCTTCCACGAACGAACCATCGCCCTGTCTCAGCCCGAAAACATCCTGCGACGCGGCTTCTCCATCACACGCAGGAACGGCAAGGCGGTGACATCGGCCAATGCCCTGCTCCCGGGCGACGTCATCGAAACCGAGACGGCCGACGGAAAATTTGCATCCGAAGTCAAATGACGACTGGACATTTTGTCCTCCTTCACACAATTGGCACGCTCTTTGCTTAATAGCAAAGTGGAAGCTGAAGCGAAAGCCGAGGCGGCCAAACAAGAGTGTTTAACTTTAATTATAGGAGGTATTAATTATGTTACCAGTAATGTTTAAGAACAGTTGGTTCCCAACCGAGTTCGAGGATTTCCTGAACACTGATTTTATGCCTCGTGCCAATGCAACAGCACCTGCAGTCAATGTCAAGGAGGATGAAAAAGCCTACACAATGGAGGTTGCAGCTCCAGGCATCAAGAAAGAGTATTGCCGCGTGAGCATCAACGACGACGGCAACCTGTCGGTCGCCATTGAAAACAAGTTTGAACACAAACAGGCAGACAAGCATCATCACTATCTGCGCCGCGAGTTCTCTTATTCCAACTACGAGCAGAACTACAGCCTGCCCGACGATGTCGAGAAAGACAAGATTGCGGCCAAGGTCGAGGACGGTATCCTGACCATCACCCTGCCGAAACTGGAGCAGAAGGCCAAGGTCTCGAAAGCCATCGAGATTTCCTAAACGCATCTTAACGGCCAATGGGAGCAGCATCCACCACGGATGTTGCTCCCATTTTTTTGTCTCTTGCTGAATCTATTCTTTGATTTTCAATTCCTTCACATAAAACGCAACATCGGTCTGCGACTCGATGATCTCGCTGAAGCATTGGCCATCGACATATAGGCCAGATGTGGATGCAATGCCAGAGACATAAAAAAAGCCCCGAAGCCGAAGCTTCGAGGCGAATATATTGGAATCGTGTCCGATTACAGACCAGCGACAGCCGATGCATACTTGGCGAACTCAGCGTCATTGGCAGCCTTGGCCTTGACATCAGCGTTCAGCTTGACAGCCTCCTTGAGGTTGCTCTCTACGGCCGATGCATTGTTGGTGCGTGCGGCAACGACTGCGAGCAGGTAGTAGGTTGTAGCGTTCTTCTTCTCGATAGCCTCGAGAGTAGCCTTGGCATCGCTGTACTTGTTAGAGCAGATCTGAGCGACAGCGAGGTTGTTGCACTTCTTGTCGCCGAATGCCTTGATAGCCTGAGCGTACTTGCCCTGACGGACGAGGAGCGTACCGTAAGCCTCGCCATACTCCTCACAAGAACCAGCCTTACCGAGGAAGGTCTCGGCAGCAGCCAGGTCGCCGTTGTTCAGAGCGATGAGACCGAGGTTGAGGTTAGCCTGGGCGTTGTTGGCGTCCTTGGCCACAATAGCCTCCCAAGTCGTCTTGGCCTCGTCGAACTTGCCCTGGTTGAACAGGATGCCGGCAGCGTTGTTGGCAGCACGGAAGTCCTCAGGGAAGCGGTTGGTAGCGATGCGGTAGGTCTTCAGCTTCTCCTCTTCGACAGTCTGGAGGTTAGCAGCATAGAGCAGCTCCTCAAGTGTCAGAGAGTCTGGGTTGCTTGACAGGAGACCGAGGATTTCCTCGTCGCTGTGGCCAATGTTCTTGACCGTAGCGGTGATCTTCGAATAACGCAGCTGTGGCAGAATCTCATCGGCCAACTCCTTGTAAGCGGCAGAGAGCTTCTTGATTTCAGCCTCGCGCTGGTCAGGATCGCCGATGCGGCCCAGGACGTTCAACACGAGCTGCTTGTCCTGAATGTTCGAGCTCTCGACCAGCTCCTTGAAGCCGTTCCAGTCCTCAGAAATCTGCTCAGGCGAAATCTCACCCTCGAGCTTGGCCTTCTTCAGGAAGTTCTGCAGGTAGTTAGAAGAAGCCTTTTCACGACCAGCAGCCAACTTCTCGTTGAGGCTGACAGCACCTTCAGGAGATGCGGTAGAAACCATCTCAATGCCCTGGAACTCGCGGCGCTCCTCATCCTTGGTGCTCTTGATGATGTTCTGGACATCCTTCACCTCGGCCTTGGTGGTCTCCGAGTTACGCAGGCTGGTTGACTGGTACTGGTAGATAAGAGTTGCGAAATACTTGTCGAAAGTATCCTTGACGAACTGGTCGGCCGAGTAGGCTGGAGTAGCTTCTGCGGCTGTGGCCAATGTCTCGGTTGCGATGACACCGTCGGCAATCTTGATGCGCTCGAAGGTGAAGTCCTTCTTGCCGATGTGACCTACATACTCGATGTAGAGCTCAGACTTGGCCATATCAGGCACATAGTCGAAGTGAGCCTTGAAGGTCAGCGTACCGCCGTACTTGTACGAAACGGTCTCGTCGTTGCCCTTGACCTTCTCACCCTGGAAGTTGAGAGTCTCGGACTTAGCCTCACCATTGGCGTAAACCAAGACTGGAGTAACGTCAACAGTAGCCTTCTTCTTGAAATACTTCTCTGGATAGGTTACGGTGATGGTTGCGTCAACCGAACCGCCTACCTCTACCAAAGGACTTGGATCACAGGTAAAATTCTCGCTCGTCAGTGGATCGAGCTTGCTGCAGGAAGAGGCTGCGAGAACAGCAACGGCTGCAAGGGCGAAGGAAAAAATCTTCTTCATCGTGTGAAAAAATGAATTAAAATTGTTTATGTTTTGTGTTGTTTGTTTCACGATAATAATATAAACGGCGCAAAGATAATCACAATTCCAAAGAAATCCAAATTTTAGCAAAAATTATTCACCATTTTTCACATCTTGCGATATTTATTGCGCGGATGATATGTCAAAATCTCCTCGCGCAGCATCTGTCGGTCCACTTTCGTGTAGATTTCCGTGGTCGAAATCTGCTCGTGGCCCAGCATCATCTGGATGGCTCGCAGATTGGCCCCACCCTCCAGCAGATGTGTAGCGAAAGTGTGCCGCAACGTGTGGGGACTGATCTCCTTCTGCACGCCGGCCTCCTGGGCATACCGCTTGACGATATTGAACACCATCATGCGGCTCAACGCCCGGCCGAAACGGTTCAGGAAGACATGGTCCTGGAAGCCTGGTTTCACATCCAACTCGTAGCGGAACTGGAAGTAGTTGTGAATCTCGTTCAGGGCCGACTCCGAGATGGGCACGATGCGCTGTTTCCGGCCCTTGCCATAGACGAGTATATAGTGCTCTTTTTCAAAGAGATTCGAGATTCGCAGGTCAGTCAGTTCCGAGACGCGCAGGCCGCAGCTGTAGAGGGTCTCCAGGATGGCGCGGTTGCGCTGTCCGTCGCAGGTCGAGACATCGGCCGCAGCAATCATCGCATCGACCTCCTGGATGGTGAGCACGGTGGGCAGATGTTCGCCCAGCTTGGGCGCATCGATGAGTTCAGTCGGGTCATTGGCCAATGTACCTTCCAGACGCAGGAACTTGTAGAACGAGCGGATGCCCACCAGGATGCGCTTCTGGGACGAGGGCGAGATGCCCACCTCGTGCAGACCGTAGAGGAACTCCTCGATATCGGTCTGGGCCAATGTCTCGAGCGTCAGACCCTTCGGTGCGGCGAAAGCCTGTAGTTTTTTGATGTCCGAAATGTAAGCATCGACCGAATTATCGGTCAAGTTTCGCTCAAATTTCAGGAAAGATTGATAATTTGTAAGGTTATTTTCGCTCATTTTGAAAATTTTTGTGTACCTTTGCGCTGGCATAATGCGCTTTGACGCCGCAAATTTATGCAAAAAAGTGAGATTTAGCAAAAGAAACATGAAAATTCTTATCATCAATGGTCCGAATCTGAATCTGTTGGGACGACGTGAGCCGGGCATCTATGGAGCCGCGACCTTTGAGGCATTTCTTGAACAGTTGCGCCACGACTTTCCGCAGGTGGAACTGGAATATTTCCAAAGCAATATTGAGGGTGAAATCGTTGACAGACTGCATCAGGCCGGATTCGGCGATGCGGCCAATCTACGCGACGGGGCAGCACATCCCGTTGGGTCATTGGCCGATGGCATTGTGCTAAATGCCGGAGCCTACACGCACACGAGCGTAGCTATCCACGATGCCATCCGTGCCATCAGGGTGCCGGTCATCGAGGTGCACATCAGCAACGTCCACCAGCGCGAGGAGTTCCGCCATCACTCCTACATCTCACCCGCTGCGGCCGGCATCATCGTCGGATTCGGGCTCGACGGCTACCGATTGGCCATCGAAGGGCTGATGCGGAAATCCAATGGATGATTGATAACGCCATTGGCCACAAAAACAGACAAAAAAGTTATTATAAGGGAAAATTTATAAACGATTATGAAGAAAACAAAGATTGTTTGCACGATCAGCGACATCCGCTGCGATGTCCCATTCTTACAAGATTTGTACGACCGCGGAATGAACGTCGTACGCATGAACACCGCCCACGCCACTGACGAGGGCCTGCATCAGTTGATTGCCAATGTACGCGCTGTCAGCGACATGATTCCGATTCTGATTGACACCAAGGGGCCGGAAATCCGCACAACGGTCTTCCCCGACGACTATACAGAGAAATTCATCATCTTCGAGCCCGGCGACAAGGTGCGCATGGTGGGCAACCCGAAAGGCGTTTCGACACACGACGAAATCTCGATGAACTACGCGGATTTCGTGAAGGATGTGCCGGTCGGGGCCAATGTCCTTATCGACGACGGCGAAATCGCATTCAAGATTCTGGCCAAGGAGGGCAACGCCCTTATCGCCGAGGCACAGAACCACGGTGAAATGGGCCAGCGCAAGTCGGTCAACGTGCCGGGCGTAAGCATCAAGCTGCCTTCGCTCACCGACAAGGACCGCCACAACATCGACCTCGCCATCCGCGAAGACATCGACTTCATTGCCCACTCGTTCGTACGCTCGAAGCAGGACATTCTCGACATCCAGGAGATTCTCGACGCCCAGAAGTCGGGCATCAAAATCATCGCCAAGATCGAAAATCAGGAGGGTGTTGACAACATCGACGAGATTCTGGATGTGGCCTATGGCGTTATGGTAGCGCGCGGCGACCTCGGTATCGAAGTGCCACAGGAGAAGATTCCAGGCATCCAGCGAATGTTGATCCGCAAGTGCACGCTGCGCAACAAGCCGGTCATCGTCGCCACCCAGATGCTGCACACTATGATCAAGAATCCACGTCCGACGCGTGCCGAGATTTCTGACATCGCCAATGCCGTATTTGCCGAGACCGATGCCGTCATGCTGTCGGGCGAAACAGCCTACGGTGCATATCCGCGCGAAGCCGTCCAGACGATGGCCAAGGTCTGCATGGAGGCAGAAGCCGAATTGGACAGCCAGGAGTACAAGATGCCGAGCCACTTCGGCAAGGTGTCGCCCAGCACGGCCAGCTACCTGTGCAAGCACGCAGCCATCGCCCAGGAAAGCCTCGGCGTGAAGGCCTTCATCACCGAAAACTACAGCGGCTACGCTTCGCGTATGTTGTCGAGCTACCGTCCGAAGGGTCCGATTTACGCATTGTGCCACGACATGCACGCCGTCCGCCTGCTGGGACTCAGTTTCGGCGTACAGCCCAGCCTCGTCACCGCATCGGACAACCACTTCCTCTATATGGGTCTGTCGCAGCTCGTTCAGAGCGGCAAGGTCAAGGCCGAGGACTTGATGGCATACCTTTGGGGTGCGACCAATATGGGTATCTCATCGCTCGAAATCAATCCGGCCGAGAAGATTCTGAGAGAGGCGTAACTTTCTTAAAAAAAAGAGTTATTAGTCATCAGTTAATAGTTACGAGTTATTGGCCGATGACTTCAACCGACAAATTTTATCGCAGATAAATTGAACTACGAAGAGACCGCAGATGCGTTGGACGAATACGTCTTGCGCCACATTGACCCCGAACCGGAAGTCTTGCACACGGTGCAACGGCTGACGCACCTGCGACTCACCTACACCCGAATGTGCAGCGGCCACCTGCAAGGCAGAATGTTGAAAATGCTTTGCGCTACGGCCAATGCACATCGTATCCTTGAGCTTGGCACATTCAGCGGCTACAGTGCCATCAGCATGGCCGAGGCATTGACGCCCGACCCGGCAGACGGCATCGAGACGCTCCACACCATCGAGGTGTTCGACGAACTGGAGGACTTCATCCGCGAAAACCTTGTGCGGGCGGGCAACATCGGCCGAAAAATCACACTCCATCTGGGTGACGCGCTGCAACTCATCCCCGAGGTGAGCCGCAAGGTCGGAAAACCGTGGGACGTTGTCTTCATCGATGCAGACAAGCGCCACTACGCGGATTATTACGAGGCAGTTTTGCCCTACGTGCGCCGGGGCGGATTGATATTGGCCGACAATACACTGTGGGACGGCAAGGTGCTCGACCCTCAACCCAAAGAGAGCGACCTGCAGACGCGCGGACTGCAACTTTTCAACGACATCATTGCCCGCGACAAACGCGTAGAAAAGGTGATTCTGCCCATGCGCGACGGACTTACCATCATCCGCAAACTATGAAACAGCGAGCCGAACACAACCGCACCCTCACCCTCAGCCCCGACGAAGAGGCTCAACTGATGTCGCAGCTGTGCAGGCTTGAGACATCGGCCAATGTCACAGACATCACCGACCGCATCTTCTGCCAGGACCTGATGGAGGCCATTCCGCTCATGCCCGAGCACTTTGCCGACCTGCTCGTCATCGACCCGCCATACAACCTGCAACGACAGTTCGGCGAGATGAAGACCGCCCGGCGCAGCGACGAGGACTACCTCGACTACGTGATGCAATGGCTGCCCGACGTAGTGCGTTGGCTGAAGGCCGATGGTTCCATCTACATCTGCTGCGATTGGGGGTCAAGTTCCGTCATCTACGAGGCGATGAAACGATGCGGCATCACAATCCGCAACCGCATCACATGGCAACGCGAAAAAGGACGTGGAGCCAAAGACAACTGGAAAAACGGGATGGAGGACATCTGGTACGGCGTGGCAAATCCGAAAAAATTCTATTTCAATGTCGATGCCGTGAAACAGAAACGCCGTGTCATTGCCCCCTACCGCACCAGCGACGGCTCGCCGAAGGATTGGGAGGATTCGGCCGATGGCAAGTTCCGGCTCACCTGTCCGAGCAACTTCTGGGACGACCTGAGCATCCCCTACTGGTCGATGCCGGAGAACACCGCGCACCCGACCCAGAAGCCGGAGAAGCTGCTGGCCAAGCTCATCCTCGCGAGCAGCGAGGAGGGCGACGTGATCCTCGACCCCTTCCTCGGCTCCGGGACGACGTCCGTCACGGCCAAAAAACTGGGGCGGCACTATGTGGGCGTCGAGCAGAATGAGCAGTACTGCGCCTGGGCGGAAAAGCGCCTCGCGCTCGCCGCCGAGGCACCCGCCATCCAGGGCTATGCCGACGGCGTCTTCTGGGAGCGCAACACCTTCGCCCTTC
>JAEEGH010011947.1_pt1 | contig 19602 bp, 10 predicted proteins | sample 9134181 | NCBI WGS metagenome assembly JAEEGH01 (sample SAMN16246544, study PRJNA631951) | gut metagenome | biome: gut microbiome; feature: rumen; material: DP-attached | host: Bos | place: Iran: Karaj | collected 2018-10 | reverse complement strand
TCAACTCCATTTTTTTAAGAAAATAAATTTGTTAAATCAGATAAATAGTTGTAACTTTGCACGTTCGTTTTGGAAAATAAAATTTTGAGTAATATCCTGAACGGCAAATAGATAACAAATGTGGCGCTATTTGTTAGCGCATTATGAAACAATAAAATTTAAATGAAACAAAGAACTATCTGGGCAGCCGCTCTGATTTTGGCTGCTGGAATGATGAGCTTAACATCGTGCTCAAAAGAAGAACGGGACACCAATAAAATTGTCTCTGTGCAGTATGGTCCTGCAAAACATGTTACAATGTCGGCGGAACTTAAGGTCCCTGTCCTCGACAAGACCTATATGGATGCCGACGGAGCCGACTACGGTAAGGTTATCTGGGAAACCGGCGATGCCATCAAGGTAAACAACGCCTCAATGACAATGACCGAAATCAAGGCCGACGACAACACCCACGCCTTGTTCGAAGGTACAGTGTCGCCTATAACCAACATCGAAAGCGGTAAGGACGTTTACCGTTCGGTATATCCCGCTAGTATCGTTTCCGACTGGACTCCCACTACCGGCATTAGGATTACAATCCCCGCCACCCAGACACGTACTCCTGGCGACCTCCGTATCACTGACGGTTATATGGCAGCCTACACGGCCACCGCTTCGGGAACCAGTAATTTCGTGTTGAAATACAAGAACCTCTGCACAATGCTTAGAATACAGCTTACGGCTGCAAGTGGCGCAACTGGCGAGGACTTGAAGGTTAGTAAGATTCGTTTCGCTAGCAAACGCGGTCTTTCGGGAGAGTTCGAAGTGAGTTTTGTGGGAGATTCTCCGGTTCTGACACCGATTGCACCCTCGGCAGGCAACATCCTTGAGCTCGACTATACAAGCAGTCCCATTACCCTTTCAAGCACACCCACCGAAGTGATGGTTATGATTCCCGCAGCTGTGGTGAACGAAGGTTTTGTGATGCAGATCTGGAACGGCGACGGCAGCAAACGTATCGAGAAAACGAAAGCCACCACCACTCTCCCTGCAAGCCAGATACTCACAGCTCCTATCACCGAAGCTTTCCAAGACTGGGGCGGCGCTATCTCTGTCTCCCCCACTCAGAAAGTGTATTTCGCCGGTGGTAACCTGCAACATAACTATGCACAAAACAAATGGCGTTTCGCCCACGAGCAGTACAGCCTTATTCCCGATGCTGTAAGAGAACAGACAAGCTATTCTTTATATGGTACGACTTGGAATTATCCTGAATTTGAATATGTGTATAATACGGTGAAAAATCTTGATATTTGGATTGACTTGTTCTGTTGGGGAACATCTGGCGACAACCGTTCGGGTGCTTTGAATTATTCACCTGCAAATGTTCTTTGGAGTTCTAATGCTAACTCTGAGGATGTGTGGGGTGCGCCAAGGTTTGGTTATGGCTATGGTCCTGTTGGAACGGATGAAGTTCCAAGAAGTTTCTCTGGAGTGGGAGAGTCGTTCTTTGGCCAAATATGGGATTGGGATAATTGCAACGCTGCACATATTCCAACATCTACTGGTCCCGGACAAACTCTTCACACGTTATATGCAGATTGGGGTTATGTTAACAATGCAGAATTGAATGCTACAATAACAGACCCTACCAAACGTGCTGGTACAACTGAAGGTCAGACTTGGCGTACATTGTCTGCTTCGGAATGGGAATATGCATATAACGGTGAAAAACGAAGAGAGATTGACGGTAACTACAAATGTGCTTTAGGTCGTATCGACACAACGGGTACTGGTCAATATGCTAACGGAGTGTTCTTTATTCCCGACAAAATGCATTGGTTCCTTTTGCCCGGCGGTTTGCAACTTCATCCCGGCACACAAGCAACGCTTTTCACCTCCAATACTTACACCTATGCTCAGTTCAAGTTGCTCGAAAGTTATGGCGTAGTGTTCCTCCCTGCTTGCGGTGCAAGAACTGGTTTTATTCATCATACCAATGAGATTGGTTTCTATTGGTCTTCCACAACATTTGCAGGAACGACGAGTTATGATGGTTTGCACAGAGATCCGCCCACTTATAATAATATTCAATCGCACCAGCATGCAAATTCGTTCAAAATCTATGGTTTGAATGATAGCCAAGAGCATATTACTGCAGCTTATACCGAAAACAAATACGACGGCAATGCTGTGCGTCTGGTTCGCAACACCACAGATCAATAAAACGAGTAATTTTCTTCATAATCAAAGAGCCGTCGCCAAAAGCGACGGCTCTTTTGTTGAAAAAGAGATGTTTTTTGACGTATTATTACCAATTGCAATTAACTATAAATCAGCGAATTACCCCCCCCTATTATGATTATTTAACAACTAAATAACTATAAATTAAAAAGATAGCCTTGTATTTCCGAATAATAAAGCGTAACTTTGAGCTTGCAAAATTGAAAGCATGAATTATCGTATTTCATTGATGCATAAATAAATACAAAAAAATTAAGTGAATAAAACATTATCAAAAACAAAAAAAATACACTGATGAAGACCCAAAAAACAAAACTGAAATTCATCTTAGCTGTGGGAACGGCAGTTATGCTGTTCTCATCCTGTGCAAAATCAGAACTGGAAACTACAACAACCGACAGACCTTACGGCCCTGCCAGAGAAATAAATATTAGCGCGGAATTTCCTTCGCTCTCCAAAGACAAAGCCCACATGGATGTAACCGACCACGAAGTAAAGTGGGACAACGGCGACCAAATACGCATCAACAACACCGTTCTTACGGCATCCACTATCGACGGCACAAAAGCCAGCTTTTCGGGAAGCGTAAGTCCCAACACCTCGTACGAAAGCGGCAAGGATGTGTATCGTTCTGTTTTCCCGAAGTCGCTCGCCAGCAGCATAGGCAACGGCAACAGCGCCATAAACATCACTTTGCCCGAATCGCAGAAACTGCTTGCCAACCAGACCGACAACAATAACTATATGGCAGCCATTTCCAGTGTGGAGAGCGGCGGTAATTTGGTGAATTTGGAGTTTAAAAACCTCTGTGCCATAATGAAAGTTGGTTTGAAAGCCGACCCCACTGCCAGCAGCGATGCCAACAAAGTGCGTCAGATAGTGTTTTCCGCCGAAGGAGCCAACCTCAGCGGCAGCGCACAACTCACTTTCGACAACAACGGCCTGCCCGTGGTTACCATGCCTGCTGTAAGCGGCGAACGTAGCGACGTGTACCTCGACCTCACCAACAACGGACAAGGCGGCATACAGCTGCTCACCAGCCAATACACCTATTTCTATGTTATGATTCCCGCTGCAAGCTACTCCAAAATCACCATGAAAGTGATAAATGTAGAAGGCAAAGCCATGAAAAAGACAGCATCGTCGCAAACACTGCTTCGCAGCAACTATTACACCACAACATCAACTCTCGTTATCGACCCCAACGAAAACCCATACGAATTTGAATTGTGCGACGGCTCACGCTTTGTATTTGCCCCGGGCAACCTGCAGTACAATGCCGCTCAAAACAAATGGCGTTTCGCCGAACATTCGTGGGATATCATTGGTGGCGGACAACAATATGATGATGAGACATGGTTTCCTAACAGTGTTGTAACAGCAAACAACACCAAAGCCGCAGATGGACGTGCAACACAAAATGGTTGGATAGACCTGTTTGGCTGGGGAACAAGTGGCTGGGACGCTGGCAACACCCTTGATGGAGCCTGCTACCTGCCCACCGATTGGCAAGGTGTGTACGACAATCGCCCTCTTAGGCCCACTTGGAATGGCGGCAATGGCCAGTATGGTGCACAATATGGACCTCAGGGCATACATAATTTGACAGGTACTTATGCCAACTCCGACTGGGGAATGTACAACCAGATTTCTACCTACGACAACTCTGTAACCTATCCCGCAGGAACATGGAGAACACCCACCAAAGAAGAATGGGAGTGCATTATAAGCCTTGCAAGAGGAAACAACTGGGCTTATGCTTGCGTTACTGGCAGCGGATACTCATATACCGATATAAACGGAAACTCAAAAGCTCTCTCCGGCCTGCTCCTCGTTCCCAAGGGATGGATAGACCCCAAACCCAACGGAAAAACTTTCAAGTCCGTTATTTCGCAGGGAAGAGCATGGTTTTCGGACAATTCTTATACAGCCGCCGAAATGCAGGTTTTGATGAACTCGGGTGCTATATTCCTGCCCGCTTCAGGAACAAGAAGCAAATATAGTGTTGGCGACTGTTCCACTGTAGGACATGGCGGCATATCCGGCAACTACTGGTCGTCGACAGCCTACTCGAACACCGAGGCATATTCGCTCCGTTTCGAAAACCAGCGTATGGATAGCGGTTATGATTACAGCAATATATATGAATGCTGTTTTGTACGCGATGAAAACCGCCGCACCTTCGGCGAATGTGTTCGCCTGATAAAAAGCGCTGAATAAAAAGAGAAAATAATATTCTTGATTCCATACAAAAAAAGTGCCGGTATATCCGGCACTTTTTTTGTATTTATTTAGGCCACAGCAAACGGGAGCATATCCTACCGGTGGCTATGTGTTTATTTGTGTTAAAACAAGTGCTGAATGCGAAGTTCACGATTACTTTGTAATTCTGCCACGCAGTAACACGCAAATAGTTTACAATTTCGAAATATTATGCCATTACACGGCGTAAATCGGCTTCTTTTCCATTACCGTGGCATTGTCGTGGTTAATTTTTTGGCCCTTCGACAGATATTCCAAACTATCACCGCACAACCCATTCTGAAACTCTGTCACCCTTTCAGGGCTGAGATTCCGAGTTCCGAATTCAGAATTCCTAATTAAAAAGCTATTTCAGCAGCAGCACCGTGCCTTTTTTCTTTACCATGTCGGTGCCTTCGAACTGACGGTAGGTTATCACCCACACATAGTTGCCCACTTCGCAAGGCTTGCCTTTGTAGGTGCCGTCCCAATGTTCGTTTTGGTCGTTGGTTTCGAACACTTTCAGTCCCCAGCGGTTGAAAATAGTCATTGTAAAATCAATGGCCTTGATGTTGTTGAACAGCCCGAATTTGCGGTTTATGTCGCGATTGGGTGTGAAAACATTGGGCAGCCATTCGGTGAACACATCAACAGGCACGTAGAAAGCGTCTCTACAAAAATCCGTGTTTTTCCGTGTCATCCGTGGTCGTTTACAAAATTATTGTGCTTTTCCCTCTTATTTTTCCAAAAAAAAATCGTATATTTGCACTTTGCATTTTGTTTAAACAAAAATATAAGCTACTGATAATGAGAATAGATTTTTCAAAAGTCGATTTCAAGTCGAACGAAAAAGGCCACGAGTCCTTTTCCGATTGGCAGAAAAACGAGAAAATAGAGAAGAACTGGACGACTCCGGAGCAGATTGACGTGAAACCCGTTTACGGCGACTGCGACCTGCTCGGCATGGAGCACCTGAACTACGCCGCAGGCATAGCGCCTTTCCTGCGCGGACCTTATTCCACGATGTATGTGATGCGTCCGTGGACCATCCGTCAATACGCCGGATTTAGCACCGCCGAAGAGAGTAACGCCTTCTACCGCCGCAACATCGCTGCCGGACAGAAGGGTCTGAGCTGCGCCTTCGACCTTGCCACACACCGCGGCTACGACAGTGACCACGAACGTGTGGTGGGCGACGTGGGTAAAGCAGGCGTGGCCATCGACAGCATCTTGGATATGAAGATACTCTTCGACCAGATAGACCTCGGCAAGATGTCCGTTTCCATGACGATGAACGGCGCCGTGCTGCCTATCCTCGCGTTCTACATCATCGCCGCCGAAGAGCAGGGCGTTCCGCAGGACCAGCTGCAAGGCACCATCCAGAACGACATCCTCAAGGAGTTCATGGTACGTAACACCTACATCTATCCCCCGCTGCCTTCGATGAAAATCATCGCCGACATTTTTGAATACACTTCGAAAAACATGCCCAAGTTCAACTCGATATCCATCTCCGGCTACCACATGCAGGAGGCCGGCGCCACTTGCGACATCGAGCTGGCTTACACCCTCTGCGACGGTCTGGAGTACCTCCGCGCTGGTGTTAACGCAGGCATGAGCGTGGACGACTTCGCACCGCGTCTGTCGTTCTTCTGGGCCATCGGCATGAACCATTTTATGGAGATAGCCAAGATGCGCGCCGCACGTATGCTGTGGGCCAAGATTGTGAAACAGTTCAACCCCAAGAACCCCAAATCGTTGGCACTGCGTACCCACTGCCAGACTTCGGGCTGGAGCCTCACCGAGCAGGACCCCTTCAACAACGTGGCACGTACCTGTATCGAGGCTATGGGAGCTGCTTTGGGACACACCCAGAGTTTGCACACCAACGCCCTCGACGAGGCCATAGCACTGCCCACCGACTTTTCGGCACGTATCGCACGTAATACACAGATTTACATACAGGAAGAGACCAATATCTGCCGCGTGGTCGACCCGTGGGCAGGTTCATACTATGTTGAGACCCTCACCAACGAGATAGCCCATCGCGCTTGGGCTCACATCCAAGAGATTGAGAAACTGGGCGGTATGGCAAAGGCCATCGAAAGCGGCATACCCAAGATGCGTATCGAAGAGGCTTCGGCACGTAAGCAGAGCCGTATCGACAGCAATGTTGACACCATCGTTGGTATCAACAAATACCGTCTGGAACACGAAGACCCCATCGAGACCCTCGAGGTGGACAACACCGCAGTGCGCGAGGCACAGATCAAACGTCTGGCCAAGCTGCGCGCCGAACGCGACAACGACGCCGTGCAGAAATGTCTCGACGCCCTCACACGCTGTGCCGAGACTGGCGAAGGCAACCTGCTTGCCCTCTCCATCGACGCTGCACGCAAACGCGCCTCGCTGGGCGAAATCTCCTACGCCTTGGAGAAAGTTTTCGGAAGATACAAAGCTAACATAAATCTTATTTCGGGAGTGTACAGTACAGCAACCAAAGACAACGAGAATTTCAAGAAAGCACAAGCACTGTGCGAAGAGTTTGCCAAGATGGAAGGCCGCCGTCCGCGTATTATGGTGGCCAAGATGGGACAGGACGGTCACGACCGTGGTGCCAAAGTGGTGGCCACAGGCTACGCCGACATCGGATTCGACGTGGATATGGGACCGCTGTTCCAGACTCCCGCCGAAGCAGCGAAACAGGCCGTGGAGAACGACGTCCACATCCTCGGCGCCAGCTCCCTCGCAGCAGGACACAAAACCCTTCTGCCACAGGTTATCGAAGAGCTGCGCAAGCTTGGCCGTGAGGACATCATGGTTGTTGCCGGCGGTGTGATACCTCCGCAGGACTACCAGTTCCTCTTCGACGCAGGCGTGGCAGCCGTGTTCGGTCCCGGAACGGTGATCAGCGACAGCGCCATCAAGATGCTGGAACTGCTTATCGAAGCAAGAAAATAGCATAAGCCGCATAGAACCAAGAAAGGGCTTCACACGAAGCCCTTTTTTTGAACTTTCAGCCATTGTGGCAAGCCGAAACCAATGTGTGAAACCATAAAACAAAACAAGAATATGGAAGAAAACAAGGACATTGAGGGAAACAAAACCACAGAAGAAAAGAAAGAAGTGAAAAAAGGCATTTGGGGCAGAATCAAACAATCGGGGTTCTACCGCTCGTTGAACACCTTTGCCAGCTCGGCCATCATCGGCTTGGGCATAACACTGATAATTTTTGTTTACAAGGTGTATTCGGGAAAGAAACAGTTCGAAGAAACCGCCGACAGGTTGGACAATATAAGCCGTTCGCTCTCCACACGCTGCTTGGGCAAATTTCCGGCATACATATCCGAAATCAACGAGATTTTTGCCACTCTGGAGACGGGCGACACTGTGGTGGTTTTCGAAGATGTGCTTTACTACGGCATCAAGAGCGACCCTTTGGGATTCTGCCGTCTGCAGCAGCTGTTGCTCAACCATGCTCGTCAGGGCGGAGTGGTGACGGTGGCCTATTACGACAACCACAGCAAAGCAAGTGCGGTGCCGTGGGCTTCGGTGTTCCACCGCATGGTGCTCGAAAGCCGCATAGCACAGCGTTATCTCTCCGAAATAAACGTCGAACGGCAGAAAAGAATCGACCAGATGGTTGAAAAAGCCCCTCAGGGCACTTTCGACAAAGAAGGAAGACAAAAGATGTTCGCCTATATCGACAGCTGTGTTACCGAGGAGTATTTTGCCAAAACTCGCGACAACGACCTCGAGGCCGCTCAGAAACTGGTGAAAGGCTATCTGTCGTTTAAGGACGCTTTGGTTGATGAGTCGGCAACCTCTCTGCTCTCCGACCTGCTTGTAAGCCGCATGTGCAACAACATTGACTCCATCATGCACCATTATCTGGAATATGGCCCCAATTCGGCCAAAAAGTCGGTAAAGGACATACATTTTTCCGACTACGAGAATATGTATATCGACATAACCGACTGCATTGTAGAGATTTATCGCTATCACGGCATAGAACTTATTCCTTTGAACGAGTATCTTACCATGAGTTGCTGGCTGATAAAACCGGTGAACAACAAACATTCGGTGAAATCCATTCTGGCCTTCCCCTCGAAGTATTCGAGCGACGAGATTGGCTTCTACTCGCAGGACGAGCTGTTTTCGGAGTACATCACCACCATACTGCAGGGTGTGCGCGGCGAGCTGAACGAAGAGAAAGAGCGTCCGTCGAATTTTTAGTATAAAGCAGTGATTTGTATAACAAAAAGCTGCGGCTCGGTTTCACCGAGCCGCAGCCTCTTATTTAATAATTATTTTCCTCTAAAAATCTCGCACAAGGCGGACAGATTTACCATTGTAGCGACTGCCATTGTACGAAGGATTGGTGCCTAAACGGAAGTACAAAATGTAAGTGTCGCTGTTATCGTAATACGTGGCCGACCAGTAGTAGCCGCTTTCACTTACTTCGTATACCAAAGTGTAAAAGCGTGAACCTGATGCAGGAAGGAATACGCAACCAGCATTCTCCAATGTAGTCCATGTGGCAAGGTTTATAACATTAGATGTATATGCGGCATTATAGATGTTGGTACTGTTCAAGGCATAAGTGGAATTGCTCCAGTTGTCGGGGACAATAATTAGTCCTGGCACTCCGTTTACCGTTGCCCTGGCATATCGTATGCCAGAGGCGGTCCTTCGGTTGTCGAAAAGATATACCCATTCATCTTTTGTAAGCGTTCGCCATGTGCCTGGGGCATCGGTTGTGGATGTCTTGGGATTGTAGATTGCGTTATATACGCCCCAGTCATAGTTGGTATTGGAGATATTGGTATCTCCGTCGCCATAATCGGAAGATGTTGTGCTTGTCATATACGGATATTTTTGATTATATCCACTTGTTCCCCAACCGAACAAGTCTATCCATCCAGAGTAGGAAGAGGATATGTTAGTGTTGCCAGAGCCAATGGTGTCCCACTGGTTGGGTGCAAAACGCCATGTGCCTGCTGCTGTGCCGCTGCCTGCAACAGTGTGGGTGGTGGCAGTGCTACCCCCGTTATTGGCACTCCACTGCAAATTTCCGGGAGAGAAAATAACGCTGTCGTTGGCACTTACAGAAAATGTATGAGAGCCTGCAGTGGTTATAGTGTCCTCATTGCCGTATGTTGTGCCGGCGTAGTTTGTGGCGTATGCACGGACATAATAGGTGGTTCTTGTAGTAAGTCCGGTTATACTACTTGTAAAGCTGCCGATATCCGAAGCATTTATGGTATGGCTGTTGTTTATGGTAGGATTGGGCAGGGTGTCCCAGCAAACGCCACGGGCATATACCACGGCACCGCCGTCGCTGGTAACATTGCCGCCGCTAACGGCCGAGGTGTCAGTAATATTGCTTGCCACGGTAGTGGTAACTGTGGGTGGCACGGCTACGGCGGTGTCGGCAACAAGGCGCACAGCACAACCTATATATCGAGTGTTAGTGTTGCCAGGGGTTACCACAGCGTTAGTGAATTTCGCATTGTATGCATTGTTGGTGTTGTTACGCATCGATGCCCAATAGGAGCCAGCAGAACCAACACCGTTTATTGTTGTGCCGGCACGTGTACCCGTTGCTGGTAGAAACACACAACCGACATTCTCCAACGTGGTCCATTGAGCTGCAGAGATAACATTACTTGTATATGCTGCATCAGTGGTGTTGGTGCTGTTAAGAGTATAAATGATGGTTCTCCAGTTGTCGGGTACAATTATGAGGCCACACACTCCATTAACTGTGGCTTTGGCGTAACGTATGCGCGAAGGGGTGTAGCGAGTGTTAAGGAGATATGTCCATTCGGCATAAGTAAGGGTACGCCATTTCCCGGGTGCATTGCCGCCGTTGGATATGGCATTGTACACTCCCCAGTCGGCATTGGCGTAGATGCCGGTAAGTGGGTTGTTGTATGCGCTTCCGTCGGTGGGGCCGTAGCCGTAACCTATGGAGCTTGTGTAGGGCGAAGCTGTGCTGTTGGAGCTGCTATACGGCTGGTAGAAATAGTTGCCGTTGTTCCAACCGCTTGTTCCCCAGCCGAATAAGTCTATCCAGCCACGATTGGAGCTGGAGATACTGTTATTGGCCGCGCCTATGGTGTCCCACTGGTTGGTGGCAAAGCGCCATGTTCCTGCCGCTGTGCCGTCGGCGGTGGCGTGTGTGGTGGCAGAGGAACCGCCGTTTTTGGCACTCCATTGCAGGTTGCCTTTCGAGAAAAACACCCCCTTGCCCGATGCAACAGTGAAAACACCCCTCAACGCACCCGAAGGCACGGCGGAAACAGTTATGGTATCCTCGTTGCTATAAGCTGTGCCGGCAGCGTTACTGGCGTAGGCGCGTACATAATATGTGGTTCCTCGGTTCAGTCCGGTGATATTGTTTACAAAACTGCCTGTGCCATAGCCGACAAGTGTATGGCTGTCGCTTATGGTAGGATTGTGGCTTGTGCTCCAGCAAACACCGTGGGCATATACAATTGCGCCGCCGTTGTTTGTTACTCTGCTGTCGCAATAGGCCGATGTGTCGGTAATATTTCTAAAGGTGTCGATGGTTACTGTTGGCAACGTTGCCGTGGCAGTATCTCTCACAAGACGGACCGATCGACCTTCGTAAACTACACCTCCACTATAAGGATTAACTCCGTTTGCGTTTAAATATAAATAGTGTGATTGGGATTGGAAGTAAAACGTTGTGGACCAATAGCCAGAACTAGCTTCAAAACCAGATCGAGTGCGTGTGCCAGCCGCCGGTAGAAAGGCAGCACCTGCATTTTCCAAGGTGTCCCACAGAACCGAGGATATGATATTGGCTGCATAAGACGCCCCGTCATCATTAGTGCTGTCGAAAGTGTGAATAGCGGAAATCCAATTGTCGGGCAAAATTATCAATCCAGGCACACCATTAACCGTTGCCTTTGCGAAAAGTTGTCCGGAAACGGTGTTGCGATTGAATAAAAGATATACCCATTCGTCTTTTGTAGGTGTGCGCCAAATACCTGGCACATCGGTAGTTAGGGTTTTGGGGTTGTATATGGAATTATACACGCCCCAGTCGTAATTGGCATTAGCACCAACGAGATTACTTGGCGGCATATTTGAGGATGGTCCGTAACCATAATAGTTATAGTTTTGATCAACGGGTGAAACAGTTCTGGAATATGGTTTGTAATTGGTATTGTAGATATCGCTTGGATAGTGCCAACCAGCTGTTGCCCAGCCAAACAAATCCGCCCAACCGGCGTATGACGAAGATAAATTCCTGTTGGCAGCTCCTATGGTGTCCCATTGGTTGGGAGCAAAACGCCATGTGCCTTCGCCCGTACCGCCAACCACGGTATGTGTTGTGGCTACAGAGCCACCTCCTGTGGCGCTCCACTGCAAATTGCCGGGCGAAAAATACACTCTGTTGCTGGCCGACACCGAGAACACGCCTTGTATGGTGCCATGCAGTATGTAGCGTGTTGTTATAGTATCCTCGTTGCCGTAGGCCGTGCCGACGGAGTTGGTGGCGTAAGCCCTTACATAATATGTGGTGCCGGGAGTCAAACCCGAAATATTGCTTGTAAAAGTGCCTGTGCCCGTGCCGTCGGAGGAGTGACTGCCATTTATTGTAGGATTGTGGCTGGTGTCCCAGCAAACGCCGCGGGCGGTAACAGCAGCACCGCCGTCGCTGGTAACATTGCCTCCGCTAACGGCCGATGTATCGGAGATATTGCTCGCCGCAGTGGTGGAAACTATGGGCAGATTGGCAAGTGCGGCAACAGTTATTTCGTTGCCGTAGGCCGTGCCGACAGAGTTTGTGGCGTAGGCCCTTACATAATATGTGGTGCCGGGAGTCAAACCCGAAATGTTGCTTGTAAAAGTGCCTGTGCCAGTGCCGTCGGAGGTGTGGGTGTCGCTAATTGTAGGATTATGGCTGGTGCTCCAGCAAACGCCGCGGGCGGTAACAGCGGCACCGCCGTCGCTGGTAACATTGCCTCCGCTAACGGCCGACGTGTCGGTGATACCGCTGGCCGTGGTGGTGGCAACCGTGGGTGGAGTACGTGATATTACAGGGAAAATAAGAGTGAAATTTTGGCTTCCCGTCAGGGATTGCTGTATTACATTGCTTGTGGCAACCGAGCCGCTGAGGGTCGCATAGCCGGTTATTTTCATCATGTCGCCACTATGGAAAGGATTTGCCGAATGACGTTTCTCTACAATATTCCCGTTCCCTTTGTACGATATGCTGTTGCCAGAGCCCGTGCCGCGATTGAGCAGTTTTATGGTGCTGCGCCCCTGCGGGGTGGTGACGGCCAGAAGATAGACTTGCGGGTTTTGCAAACTCACTTCGAAGAGGTTGTTGCCTGCTTCGAGAGGCATTGTTCGTTCGGCGACTTTCTGTCCGGCAAGATTGTAAACCTGCATAATGGCCTCGCAACTTTGGGGCAGAGCCACGGACACGTTGGTTGCGCCATTGAAAGGATTTGGGTACGAAGCAATGTCGGCTGCACGGTTTTGCGCATCGGCAATGCCTGTTTGTGCGAAAGATAGCACTGTGTCGGGATATAGTACCGTTTCGCTCCACGAGCGGGTAATGTTTTGTACTTGTACCGAGTCCAAACGAATGTAGCTGTTGTCGGACTTAGTGCCGGTAAATCTCAATGTAATGTCCTGCGAAATAGCTGTAGCCGCAAGGCTTATCACAGCCAAAAGAGCAAATAATTTCCTCATAACTTGATTATTTTTGTTCGTAAATTGTTTTGCAAAGATACGATTTTTTTGTAAAAAGTGATCAGTGAACTGTGAAAAAGAGCGATGTTTTTTTTGTGAAGGTGTGAAAATGTGAAGGTGTGAAGAAGTTGAGAAACACATAAGTGAACTGTGTTCTGTGAACAGTGATAAGAGCATTGATTTGTCGATTAAAAAAGTTCCCCCTTTTCAAAGGTGGCAGTGGAATTCAACTTTCAACTTTCACTTTTCAACTAATATGTTAATGTAGCCGTAATATAAATACGCTGCGGCTCGGTTTCACCGAGCCGCAGCGTATTATTTATATTCCCGAAAAGGATTAGAATCCGAAAATATCGTCGATTTTCAGTTTCTTAACCTTGCCGAATTTGCCGAGGGCGTTGAAGTCCATCTCGCTCTCTTTGCCGAGTATCAGATAGGTCTTTTTCTGACCTTTGATGTATTTCTTCTGGAAATCGACGAGGTCTTTCATAGTAAGGTTGGGGTAGATCTGGTACAGTTGTTTGCCGAGGGGTTCTTTCCATCCCATACGCTCGCAGTTGAGGTAGCTGCCTATGATGCCCATTTTGGTGGTGCGGTTGGTGCGTATGTTAGAAATGAGGGCGTCCTTGGCAAGCTGGAAGTTGGCTTCGGACTGCGGCATGTCGCTGAAAAGCTCTTCGTATGCTCTCAAAGCGTCGAGCAGTTTGTCGTTCTGGGTGATGACGTTGGCGCTGTTGTAGAACCAGCCGTCCTTGCGTCCGGTGTTGGCGTAGTGGCTGCTGGCGCTGTAGGCGAGGCTGCGTTTCTCGCGCATTTCCTGGAACACGATGGCGTTCATCGAGCCACCGAAATATTCGTTGAACAGCTGTACCTGCGGCACGAGTTTGGCACCGAATTTCTCGCCACGGAAATATTCGGTTACGTAGGTGTTTTTGGCGTCGTAGTCAACAAACAGCACTTGGTTTTGTGTGGTGGCGAGGGGGTGGTGTATCTTGTTGGCGGGCACTTTTTTGGTGGGTTTAACGTTGTGCACGCGGTCGAGGACGCTCTTGAGTTCGTTCATCGACAGCGGTCCGTAGTACAGCACGCGGTGTTTGTAGCCGAACAGTGATTTGATTTCGTTGACGAGTTGCTGCGAGTTGTAGGCGCGGAGCTGGGCGTCGGTTTCGGTGATGTCCTTGACGTACTGTTCGCCGTAGATGCCGTAGCGGTTGAGGGCGCTGAAGCAGGCACGCTGGTTGCTCTTGCTGTCGGTGCGGCTCTTGATGATACGTTCAACGAGGGCTTTGAGGGCTGCGTCGTTGGGCTGCACATCGCTCATTATCTCTTCCACCAGACGCATGGCGGGTTCCATGTTTTCGGCCAAGCCGCTGATGTTTACGGTAACTGATTCGCTGCCGACGCTGAGGTTGTAGTTGCATGCCAATTTAAAGAACTCTTCGCGCAGCTGCTCGGCGGTGTGTTTGCTTGTGCCGAGATAGCTGAGAAGGTCGCTGGCAAGGTCGATGGTTTTGTTCACCGAGCTGCCGAACTCGAAACGGTAAACGAGGTTAAAAGTGGCGTTTTCTTCGTTCTTCACGTAAAGAATCTCGCTGCCGTTAGCGGTCTTGCCTTTCTGCATATCTTTCTTAAAATCGACAAACACAGGCTCGATAGGCTGCACTTTGGCTGCACTTTCCTTGATGCTGGTGAGGAACGGGCTTTCGTCGTCGCGGTTCACCTCGATGGGAGTGATGGCGGGTTTCACCACCTTGGTAACGGGGTCGGGAGTGCCCTGACGTTTGTAGATAACCACATAGTTGTTGTCTTTGAAAATGCGGTTGGCGAAGTCCACGATGTCCTGTTTGGTGATTTTTGAGAGCTCGTCGATTTCGTTGCACACATCACCCCAAGTGCGGTGTTCGACAAAGGCGTAGGCCATCTGGCTGGCGCGGCTGTCGTTGCTTTCGGCACGTTTCATGATGGAGAGTTTCTGGTTGTTGATGGCGGCTTGGAGCATCCATTCGTCGAACTGGCCTTTCTTTACTAGTTCTATCTGTTCCAGCAGCAGGTCTTTGAGCTGGTCGAGGGTCTGTCCTTTCACAGGGCGACCGCCGAGCATAAAGGCGGCGTAGTCGTTGAGGGTGTAGGTGCCGGCGTAGGCTCCGAGGCATTTCTGTTTCTGGTTGAGGTTAAAGTCGATAAGACCGCACTTGCCGTTGTTGAGGATGTTCTCGGTGGCTTCGGCAAGCAGGGCGTCGCGGCTGCCGTTGCCCTCGTTGATGCGGAAGGCGATGGTGAGGTTCTCGGGGTCGAGACCGGTGATGGTACGTGTTATGGGGCTGGTGATAGGCTGTTCGGCAACTTTGGTGAATGTGGGAACGTTGCCGGGTTTCCAGCATCCGAAATATTTGTCGATGATTTTGATGGCTTCGTCGGGGTCGAAATCGCCGGCCATCGAAATGCACATATTGTTAGGCACGTAGTAGGCGGTGTGGTACTCACGTATGTTGCGCATCGAGGGGTTTTTCAGGTGCTCGATGGTGCCGATGGTGGTCTGCGAACCGTAGGGGTGGTTGGGGAACAGGGCTGCCATCATGGTTTCGTTGGTGCGACGGCCGTCCTGAGCCATGCCTATGTTTTTCTCCTCGTAAACGGCTTCCAACTCGGTGTGGAAAAGACGCAGCACAAGATTCTGGAAACGGTCGCCCTGCACTTTGGCCCAGTTTTCGAGCTGGTTGGCGGGAATGTTCTCCACATACATGGTGTAGTCGTTGGAAGTGAAAGCGTTGGTGCCGGTGGATCCGATGGCGGTCATCGATTTGTCGTACTCGTTGGCGATGGCAATCTGCGAGGCGAGGTACGAAAGACTGTCGATCTTATGGTAGATAGTGGCTCGTGTGGCGGGGTCGTCGAACATACGGTAAGCCTCGTAGAGGTCCTCGATTTTCTGGATGTAGAACGACTCTTTCTCCCAGTCTTTGGTGCCGAGCTGGTGGCTGCCCTTGAAAAGCATGTGCTCCAGATAGTGGGCAAGGCCGGTGGTCTCCTTGGGGTCGTTTTTGGAACCGGCGCGCACTGCTATGTAGGTCTGGATACGCGGGGCGTTCTTATAAACGCTCATAAACACTTTAAGTCCGTTGTCCAAGGTGTATTCGCGCACCTGCAACGGGTCGTTGGGATAGGTCTTGTACTGGTACTTCTGTGCTATGGCCGAAGTGGAAAACAGCGTCACGGCAACGAGAAGCCCGAAAAAGAATTTTACTTTTCTCATTGTTTTACAGATGTTTATTTTATTACTTGTTGATTTCAATTATATGCAAAGATACGAAATTTTAGTGAATAGTGATGAGTGATTGGTGATTAGTGATGAAGAAAGGTTCAGTGAACCTTTCGATAGCACAAAGTGCGGAGAACAAATTAGAGATGTGAAGGTGTTAAGGTGTTAAGATGTGAAGGCGTTTAATTGTTTAAATGTTTAGTTGTTTAACTGAGAACTGAATACTGAATACTGCCAACTGACCACTAATTTTCAACTTTCAACTTTCAATTTTCAATTCCCAAAGTTGAGTATTTCTCGCCGTAAAGCAGGTGCTGTTGCAGGAAATCGTCGGTGTATTCCACACGGTAGTCCACCACTTTGCCGCTCTGCTCCACTGGCACTATTTCGGGATTTAGGAATCCGCCGTAAGGCTTGAGGTTCAGTGCTTTGTAGCGTTCAAGCACCTCTTTGTGAAGGTCGAGGTCTATCTTTACTCCGTAGGTCTCCACCATAGCCTTGCCGGCAGCGTAGTCGCCTTCCGACTTGATGCGCTGGATTTCGGCCAGCAGGCGTCCGAACAGCGTCCGCAGTTTCTGGTAGTCGTTGATGACGAAATAGGTCTTTCCGTCACGGCTTTTGCGTTCTATCACGTTGTCGGCGCGGCCTTGCTCGAAGCACCACTGTGCAATGAGTTTGCGGTCCTGCATGTGCGATTCCGTCACCTTGTCGCCGAGTTCGATGCGGGTGAGCTGTGTCATCAGGCCGTTGCGTATAAAACCGCTGTATTCGGCTTTGAAGGCTTGGTCGTCGGGCAGTATGCCGAGGTCGATAAGTTTCTGGTCGGCGATGTAATAGAGTCCGAAAAGGTCGGCGCGTGCTTCCTCCAGCGTGGAGGCGTACTCCTTGAGGGCGTTGGGGTTGGTGGTGGGCAGCAGCTGTCCCGAGCCGTGGCCGAGACACTCGTGGAGGTCGGTGTGCAGCACGTCGGTGAGGTCGCCGTAATTCTTGCAGAGGTCCACTTCGTCCTGCGAAAAGGCGAACTCCTTGAGCACGCTCTTGGGCGACTCCTTGGCGGCTTTGTTGTAGGCGTCAATAAGGTTGGTGATGGTTACCGACTTGGAGCCGTGTTCCTTGCGAATCCAGTCGGCGTTGGGCAGGTTGATGCCGATGGGCGGAGTGGGGAAACAGTCGCCCGCAAGGGTGGTGACGATGATGGCCTTGGCGGAGACGCCCTTGCACTCCTTTTTCTTGAAACGCGGGTCCACGGGCGAATGGTCCTCGAACCACTGCGCGTTGGAGCTGATGAGGTTGGTGCGGCGTGTGGCCTCGCGGTCTTTGTAGTCCACCACAGCCTCCCATGTGGCCTTGATGCCGAGGGGGTCGGTGTAGGTCTCGATAAATCCGTTTACAAAGTCGATAAACGAGGTGTTGTCCTCCACCCAAGCGATGTTGTACTCGTCCCAAACGCGCAAATCGCCTGTGCTGTAGTATTTTATAAGCAGGTCGGTGTAATGGCGCTGGGTGCTGTTCTCTGCTGCGACGTTGGCTTTGCGCAGCCAGAAGATGATGTTTTTCAGGGCTTTGTCGTACATGCCGCCAATGCGGTAGATGTTCTCGTGTATGCCGTCGTCGGTCTTGGTGAGCTTGGAGTTGAGTCCGTGCGAAAGGGGACGCTCGTCGTCGGCGTCGTAGCACTTGGCGTAATAGGCCTCCGCTTCGGCTTGGGTGAGACCTTCGTAGAAATTCACCGACGAGGCGGTAACGTTGTCGCCGTCGGGCACAGAGCTGCGACGGGTTTTGTAAAGCTCGGGGTCGAAGACGATAGGTCTGAGAAAATCGAAGAACTCCGCAACATTCTTATTTCCCGCCACTTGCGAGATGTCGCTGCCTTGGAGCAGCTGCAGGAAATAGTCGGGACTGCAGGCGGGCAGGAATTTGGCCTCGCCGTAGTGGTGATGGATGCCGTTGCTGAAAAACACACGTTTGGCATAGACCACAAAGTCCTGAAAATCGGCACACTGCCTGTCGCCGGAGTAGCTCTTGAGGATTGCTTCCAACGTCTTTCGTACCAGTATGTTGTATCTGAAATTCTGGTCGAAGATGATGTCGCGGCCGTACTTTGCGGCTTCGCCGAGACAGTAGAGGTATTCCTTCTGCCGCAGCGTGAGGAAGTCCCATCCGGGAATGCGGTAACGCATCACCTTAAGGTCGGCAAATTCATCGACTAAGTATTTGAAAGTGTTGGCGGGCTGGTCCTGCGCTTCGTTAGGAGTGTCCTGTTTCATGGTTCTTCTTTGTTAATCGTAAAATACCAATAACGCAAAACCGATGGGAATTAGTATTTTTCGTGGGAAACAATAAAAAAAATTTTTCTACGTTGTAGTATTTTGTGGGGCATTTGCAATTATTATATATAAGGGCATCCTTGCAGATGAATAAAGTCAAATAAAAAACCGAAAACAGATGAAAAAAAGAACATTTTTTGTGTCCGTTGCGATATGTGCGGCGGTTTTGCTGTTCGCCTCGTGCAACAAAGAATTTCACCAATTTCTGGTTATAGAAAACGGCACTTCGGACACTCTAAGGATTGCCATTGCCGAGCGCGGACAACGCAACATCGGCGACGTGGCCCACGCCTTCAGCACCAAAAGCAAAGTGCTAGCACCCGACGAAAAGTTCCTCATCTACGATGAACTCGACGACGGCCACATGCCAAGCGAGACCATCGACGATGTGGATCCGCGGCTTTACGACATTTTGCTGAGAGAACAGGAGTTTTACAACGTTCGCGCCTACCGCCACGATACCTGCATAGCCATCTGGGAACACCCAGGGGAGTCTGTGTTGTCGAGCCATCCCGACGGACATCCCTACTATGCCGAGTTCAATAGCTTCTACAACCGCTGCTCTTGGCGAAAGACCACTTCGCCAACGGCATATACCTTCATCTTTACCGTGAAGGAGGAGAATTATTACCACAAGATTGATTATTTTAAGAAATAAAGCTATGAAATACAATATTTTAAAGACCATAGTCGGCACCATGATGCTGTCGTTTATGTTTATGTCGTTCCAATGCGGCGAGGAAGAAGAAATGCCACCCCTTGAACCGAGCACCACTTTCGTTCTGGACAACCACACCTACGACACTTTGAGAATAA
>JAEEGH010011946.1_pt1 | contig 19603 bp, 18 predicted proteins | sample 9134181 | NCBI WGS metagenome assembly JAEEGH01 (sample SAMN16246544, study PRJNA631951) | gut metagenome | biome: gut microbiome; feature: rumen; material: DP-attached | host: Bos | place: Iran: Karaj | collected 2018-10 | reverse complement strand
GTGTTTGTGATTGGTGGGCCATACGGTTTCGCAGCCCCTGTCTATGAACGGGCCAACGAAAAACTGTCGCTCTCACAGCTCACATTCTCACACCAGATGGTGCGCCTCATCTTCGTAGAACAGCTTTACAGAGCCTGCACCATCATCAAAGGTGAGCCCTATCACCACGAATAGATACGTTACAGCGTTAAATAAACATAAATCTAACGCGCCATACATCTATTAAATAGTCTATTGTGAACTAAAAGCAGTACCTTTGCATCCGCTTTTCCTCAAGGGAAGCTGGGAATCTCGAACAGACGCGAGTTCCCAGATTGTTTAACCTAAAAATATGGTCTGATAACGTCTGTTCAGACCCATGCACCCGAAGAGGGGCAAAAATTTACATTTATGTCAGATTTAACAAAGAACGTTCAGCCGTTGCAGGACTTCAACTGGGACGAGTTTGAAAATGGCACCGTGGCCAATGTGAGCAAAGAAGAGCTTGACAAGGCCTACGATGAGACCCTGAACAAAGTAGCCGACCATCAGGTTGTTGACGGTAAGGTGATTTCCGTTGACAAGAAGGAAGTGGTGGTTAACATCGGTTACAAGAGCGATGGTATCATCCCTGCCAGCGAGTTCCGCTACAACCCCGACCTGAAGGTGGGCGACGTAGTTGAAGTTTACGTAGAGAGCGCTGAGGACAAGAAAGGTCAGCTGATTCTCTCTCACAAGAAGGCTCGCATGTCGAAGTCTTGGGATCGCGTGAACGAGGCACTGGAGAGCCAGGCTATCATCCAGGGTTACATCAAGTGCCGCACGAAGGGTGGTATGATTGTCGATGTATTCGGCATTGAGGCCTTCCTTCCTGGTTCACAGATCGACGTTCATCCCATACGCGACTACGACCAGTTTGTGGGTAAGACCATGGAATTCAAGGTAGTGAAGATCAATCAGGAGTTCCGCAACGTGGTCGTTTCACACAAGGCACTCATCGAGCAGGAACTGGAGGCTCAAAAGCAGGAGATCATCTCTAAGCTGGAGAAGGGTCAGATTCTTGAAGGTACCGTTAAGAACATCACGAGCTACGGTGTATTCGTTGACCTCGGCGGTGTTGACGGACTGATTCACATCACTGACCTGAGCTGGGGCCGCGTTGACGATCCTAAGAAGGTGGTTGAGCTCGACCAGAAGATCAATGTGGTCATCCTCGACTTCGATGAAGAGAAGAAGCGCATTGCTCTCGGTCTGAAGCAGCTCACTCCTCATCCTTGGGATGCTCTGGATGCCAACCTCAAGGTGGGCGACCACATCAAGGGTAAGGTTGTCGTGATTGCCGACTACGGCGCATTCGTTGAGGTTCAGCCCGGCGTTGAGGGCCTGATCCACGTGAGCGAGATGTCTTGGAGCCAGCACCTGCGTTCAGCTCAGGAGTTCCTGAAGGTGGGCGACGAGGTTGAGGCAGTCATCCTTACACTCGACCGCGACGAGCGCAAGATGTCGCTGGGCATCAAGCAGCTGAAGGAAGATCCATGGGAGGCTATCGAAGTGAAGTATCCTGTTGGTTCGAAGCATACAGCTAAGGTTCGCAACTTCACCAACTTTGGTGTATTTGTTGAGCTGGAAGAAGGCGTTGACGGCCTGATTCACATCAGCGACCTGAGCTGGACAAAGAAGGTGAAGCACCCCAGTGAGTTTACAAAGGTAGGTGATTCTATCGACGTTATTGTACTCGATATCGACAAGGAGAACCGTCGTCTGAGCCTTGGTCACAAGCAGCTTGAGGAGAATCCTTGGGATGTATTCGAAGCTAAGTACACAGTAGGTTCTATCCACACCGGTAAGATTACTGAGCTGTTGGAGAAGGGCGCTGTAGTACAGCTTGACGAGAACGTTGAGGGCTTCGCTACACCTAAGCACCTCGTTAAGGAGGATGGTTCACAGGCCGTTGCTGGTGAGGAGCTGCCCTTCAAGGTGATTGAATTCAACAAAGATTCTAAGCGCATTATCCTCTCTCACAGCCGCACTTTCGAAGATGCACAGCGTGAGGAGAAGCGCACAGCTCGCAAAGCAGCTGCTCCCCGTCAGAAGAAGGACGATGCTCCGAAGATTGAGAATGTTGCAGCCAGCACCACTCTGGGCGACATTGATGTACTTGCACAGCTGAAGGCTCAGATGGAGCAGGGCGAATAATATCCTTCCTTACATTAGGATTTTAATATCCAAGACCGCGTTTCCAACACAGGAGACGCGGTTCTTTTTGTATTTTTTTCCACCATGTGAACAGAATATCTATAAAAAACAGTACCTTTGCATGGAGAAAAGTCACCCCACGTCTATACCGTAACGACTTGAAACTTCAGATTCCGAATGTTCAACAAAAGAAGTAACAACATGAACCAACTCAAGTTACAAGAATACAAGGAGGCTGTTTACGATGAATTGATGAAGGCTCAACTGAAAAAAACGCTCAAAAAGAGAATTCAAGCAATCATCGTAGGTAAGAAGAAATATCGCGATAGTAATTATACTGAGCGACAATTGGCAACAGACTTGAATACGAACGTACGCTACATATCTGCTGCAATACAAACTCACTATCACACCAACTTCACTACATTCGTCAACCAGTTACGAATAAAAGAGGCCATATCGCTAATGACCTCACCACGATCCGATTCGTTGAGTATCGAAGAAATTGGTTATCTCGTTGGTTTTGCCCATCGGCAAACATTTCATGCAGTATTTCTGAAACATACAGGTATGACACCGAGAGCCTATAGAATGCAAAAATCACTTAACCCATCCTAAGAAGAAGAAGTAACAAGCATAAAGTAAAAAAAATTATGAACACAGACTTTAGATATACTGACGAGACTTTTGCCGACATTCAGCTGTTGCGCTATCGTCTCAACAGCTTTGAGAACCTGACACTTCAACAGAAGAAGTACATCTACTTTCTATCAAAGGCCACACTCTTCGGGCGTGACATTACCTTCGATCAGTTCGGAGCCTACAACCTACGTATCAGGAAAGTGCTCGAAACCATTTATACTGACCAGACAATTGACCACACCACAGAAGAATTCCTACAATTGGAGACTTACTTAAAGCGCGTGTGGTTCTCCAATGGCATTTATCATCACTATGGATGCAACAAATTTGCCCCCAACTTCACCGAAGCCTTCCTTCTGGATTGCATGACAAAGGTTACAGCTACACGTCTCCCATTAAAAGAAGGACAAACTGTTACAGAACTGTTTGAAGAAATACGTCAAATCATTTTCAACCCCGAAGTCCAGCCCAAGCGCGTAAACAAAGCCGACGGTGAAGATCTCGTAAAAACTTCAGCTTGCCATTTTTATGAGGGTGTGACGCAACAAGAAGCAGAACACTTCTATGACGAGAAGAAGAAGATGTCAGCATCTGATTCCGAACCACTTTCATTCGGACTAAACAGCACACTCACAAAAAAGAATGGACAGATTGCAGAAGATGTGTGGTGCATGACAGGGCGATATTCAAAGGCAATCAGCCAAATCATCTACTGGTTGGAAAAAGCGAGAACCGTTGCAGAGAACGATTTGCAGAAAGATATCATCAAACTGCTCATCAAGTATTACGAAGTCGGTGATTTGCGCTACTTCAACGAATACTGTAAGAAGTGGGTAAGCTGTCTTGACGGAAAAGTAGATTTCATCAACGGTTTTATTGAAGTCTATGGAGACCCACTTGGACTAAAAGGTTCTTGGGAAGGACTTGTGGAATATGTAGATGAAGAAGCCACCCATCGCACCACCATCATTAGCCAGAACGCACAGTGGTTTGAGGACCATTCCCCTGTTGATCCCCTTTTCCGCAAAAAACAAGTAAAAGGAATATCTGCCAAAGTGATTTGTGCTGCTATGCTCGGAGGCGACGAATACCCCTCAACTGCCATAGGCATTAATCTACCAAACGCTGACTGGATTCGGGCAGAGTATGGTTCTAAGAGCATCACCATATCAAACATCACCGATGCTTATGATAAGGCAGCACGAGGAAATGGCTTTCGCGAGGAATTCATTATTGACAAGAACACCCTTGAGTTAGTCAACCTCTATTCTGATGCCCTCGACAATTTACACACCGACCTTCATGAATGTTTAGGACATGGCAGTGGACAGTTATTGCCTGGCACCGACCCCGATGCGCTTAAAGCCTATGGCAACACGATAGAAGAAGCACGCGCTGACCTCTTCGGGCTATACTATGTCGCTGACGAGAAGTTAGTTGAGCTGGGGCTTACTCCGGATACCAAAGCATATCATGCACAATACTACACTTACATGATGAATGGCTTGATCACCCAACTAGTCCGTATTGAGCGTGGGCATCAAATAGAAGAAGCTCACATGCGCAACAGAGCACTTATAGCCCACTGGTGTCTGGAGCATGGCGATGCCATGAAACTCATCAAGCTCAACGGCAAGACCTATCTTGAGATAAGCGACTACCCCCAATTACGCCATCTGATAGCCAGGCTTCTTGCCGAGATACAACGCATCAAGAGTGAAGGAGACTATGAGGCAGCCAGGTCATTAGTCGAACAATACGCTATCAAGGTTGACCCCATCCTACACGAAGAGATCCTGAAACGTTATGAGCGACTACACATAGCACCCTATAAAGGATTTCTCAACCCAAGACTTCAACCCATGTTTGACGCCAACGGTGAGATCATCGACATAGAGCCTTACTATGGTGAGAGTTATGCTGAGCAAATGCTGCGTTACAGCACCGAATACGGAACACTCATTTAGAACCGACTAAAAGTATGAACGAGGATATTCAAGAGCGAGTAAAAGAAATCAAACGTTCGTTCCGTCTGATGATGGACGGAGCGACATCGACTTCCATGCGCGACAAGGGGCTGGATTACAAATTGAACTGGGGAGCCAGCTTGTTGCAACTACGCACAAAAGCAGAAGAATTGGGCAAGGATTATCATCTGGCCATTGCACTTTGGAAGGAAGACATTCGCGAATGCAAAATTCTGGCCACCATGATTATGCCAGCTGAGGAGATGCTGCCAGAGATAACAGACATTTGGATGCAACAGACGCCCAATATCGAGATTGCCGAGCAAGCAGCTTTTAATCTATACCAATATCTTGATTATGCCAGCGACAAAGCTTTCCTTTGGCTTTCGTCTTCTGAAGAGCTTCCACAAATATGCGGCTATCACATTCTTTCCAGACTGTTCATTAGAAAATATGAACCGAACGAACGCGACATCAATGAGTTCATCGACCAAGCTCTCGCAGCACTCCAATCATCCAACCCCATGCTCCAGAAAGCAGCCATGCAGAGCATGATTCATTTTGCTGGCTTGGGTCTCGTATATGAACGTCTTGCTCAATCAGCTATACGACGAATATATATGGATTTTATATGAAAATTAGTTAAACTTCTTTAAAACACTGCAAGTAATTGCAGTTTTTCTTTGTTCATAAAAGGAAAAGCAGTATTTTTGTCCATGTGTTTTTCATGGTATTAGATTATTAAGGTTAATTTGGAAATTAACTTGTCGTGAGACAAAAGATTTCCCAGTAGTCCACTTGCAATGTATTTTTTATAATGCAAATGGACTTTTAAAAGGGGAGCCTGAGAAGGTTTCCCTTTTTCAATGGGTAGCAATTACAATAAAGACTCTAGATATCAAACTATTAATATCAAGAACAAGATGAAACTTGAAAGGAATACAGGCCTCGTACTTGAAGGAGGCGGCATGAGAGGCGTCTTCACCAGTGGTGTGCTCGATGCGATGATGCGATACGAATGCCGCTTCCCGTATGTGGTGGCAGTATCGGCAGGAGCCTGCAACGGGCTTTCCTATATGAGTCATCAGCCTCGTCGCGCCCGCTATTCCAACATCGACATGTTGGAAAAGTATGACTATATCTCATTGAAGAGCCTGCTCATGCAAGGTTCCATCTTCGATCCCGATATTCTCTATGAGCGTTTCCCCAACGAAATTGTTCCGTTCGACTACGAAGCCTATCGAAAAAATCCTGCCACATTCGAAGTTGTAACGACCAACTGCCTCACGGGTCGCCCGGAATATTTGACCGAAAGAAACGATGCCAAACGACTGACCGCTATTGTGAAGGCATCGAGCTCCCTACCCTACGTAGCTCAGATTACGACCGTTGACGGCATCCCCATGCTGGATGGCGGCATATCCGACTCTATTCCAGTGCAACGCTCCATAGAAACGGGCCATCCCTTCAACGTGGTGGTGCTCACTCGCAACCGTGGCTTCCGCTCCAACGAACTGGAGGTAAAGGTGCCTAACTTCATCTACAAAGACTATCCGCGTCTTCGCGTTGCACTAAGCCATCATGTCGAAGCTTACAACAAACAGTTGGACATGATAGAACTGATGGAAGACTGGGGCGAGATTACTGTCATCCGTCCCCAGCGGCCAATGGAAGTAGATCGTATCTGTCGTGATGTTCAGAAACTTGAGCGCCTCTATGAAGAGGGCTATGCACAAGGCGAGCTCTTCTGCCTGTCACTCCAGCAATAACCCTCAACTAAGCTTCCGAAACTTCACCATAATTGCTGCCAAAGAACTTCTCGTCACGATGCTTGTGGCTCTGAATCCTATTATAGCAGAACTTGTGCATTTTGATACAGAAGAAGATAACGGCAAGCACACCTATGCCACCCAGAATAGGCGATACCTCTCCCCAGAACAGTAAGTTGTCATAGATTCCATGAGCCAGAACAGGTGCCACAATCATCATGATCTTATTCCTTCTGGAACGGTTCACAAAATAGTATAGCGAATAGAAAAAGCCCATCAGAATACCGAAGGCATAATGTCCGGGAACAGCAAGCAATGCTCGCAATATACCTACTTGCAAAAACTCTTCTTGATTATCAAATAAATAGAATATATTCTCTAGGGCTGCAAAACCTAAGCTGACAAATACTGCATATACGATGCCGTCGATATGCTCATCAAAATACGGATTCTTCCTCACCAGAAGCCACAAAGCCAACAGCTTGAAGCTTTCCTCTGGAATGGCTGCCACAAAAAAGGCTTTCAAGGTAGCACCGATGAATGGTAAAGCACTCATAATCCCACCCAAAACCGCTTCTATAGCAAGCTCTACAAAAACAACGGGAAAGACAATCAGCACACCATAGAAGAAAGCCTTGGCAAGCAAGGACATCGGTTCAGGTTGCGGGTCCATTTTATAGATATACCACAACAGAAGAGCAACAGGCAATAAAGCTACTGCAAGAATCAGAAAGACGTTCATACAACTATCATTTTTTTAGTTTTGGCACAAAGGTAATAATATTATTTGGAAAATATCACAAAGCCACAAGCAAAATTAAGATCGCCATACTAAAAGCCACAAGCAAAAATAAGATTCGCCATACTAAAAGCCACAAGCAAAATTCTGACACGCCACATTAAAAGCCATGAGCAAAGCCATAACAGATTAACAATTTAGTTATATATGTTCAACTTAATAGTCGTTTTATTCTTAATATTGTTAAATTTAACCAAATTGATTAACAATTAAAAAGCCTCTATGCCGAACAATAATTATCTTTGCAAAAAATTGAACGAGAGAACATGAAGAAAAGTACGATATGGCTTATCTCCGGAGTAATGGGAATTGCGTTCGCAGGTCTGCTGCTCTTGCAAATATCCTATATTGAGGATATGGCAAAGATGAAAAAGGAGCAGTTCGACGAGAGTGTGAACCGCAGTCTGTATCAGGCCTCCCGCAATCTGGAGATGAACGAGACACTTCGCTACTTGGAGAAAGACGTAAACAATGTAGAGCGCCGTGCCTACAATCAAGACTCCATCATGGTTGACGGACTGGACGGCTCCATTCGCCATTCACATCAATTTGCTGTGGCAGCCGACGATGGCACCGTATATTCCGCCTTCGAGCTGAAGACCTTTACCACCAAGCCGGCTTCAGTGCCCAAAGCAATGATCATGCACCGCGACAAGAACTCGATGTCGGAAGCCACCAAGTCGCTTCAGGAGATTGTGCGCAACCGCTACGGCTATCAGAAGGCGCTGCTCGATGAAGTTGTCTATAACATCTTATATACAGCCAGCGACAAGCCACTGAAGGAGCGTGTCAACTTCAAGCTGCTTGACAACGATATTCGCAACGAGCTGCTCAACAACGGCATTAACCTCCCCTACCACTTTACGGTATCGACCACAGACGGACGTGAGGTCTATCGCTGTCCCGACTACACCAGTGAGGGCGAAGAGAACTGCTACACACAGACGCTGTTCCGCAACGACCCCTCCTCGAAGATGGGTGTTGTGAAGATACACTTCCCTGACATGAGCTCTTACATCTTCTCCAGCATCCGCTTCATGATTCCGGCTGTCATCTTCACCGTGGTGCTGCTCATCACATTTATCTTCACCATCGTCGTCATCTTCAGACAGAAGCGCTACACCGAAATCAAGAACGACTTCATCAACAACATGACCCACGAGCTGAAGACCCCCATCTCGAGCATCTCACTGGCTGCTCAGATGCTGAGCGACGAGTCAGTCACGAAGAGTCCCGCCATGATGACCCACCTGGGCGGTGTCATCAACGATGAAGCCAAGCGACTGCGCTTCCTGGTTGAGAAAGTGCTCCAGATGTCGATGTTCGACCGCAAGACGGCCTCGTTCAAGAAAAAGGAACTCGACCTGAACGAACTGCTCGAACAAGTGGCAAGCTCCTTCAATCTGCGCGTGAGCCATACGGGAGGCAAGATTGACCTTGAGATAGAAGCCGTTGACTCCGCTCTCTTTGTCGATGAGGTGCATTTCCAGAATGCCATCACCAATCTGATGGACAATGCCGTGAAGTATCGTAAGCCCGAAGAACCGATAAACATCCACATCCGCACGTGGAACGAAGGTGAGAAGTTGTGCTTCTCGATTGCCGACAACGGACTGGGCATCAAGAAGGAAGATGCGAAGAAGATATTCGACAAGTTCTACCGCGTACACACCGGCAACGTTCACGACGTGAAAGGCTTCGGACTTGGACTGGCCTACGTCAAGAAGATTATCAACCTTCACGACGGTGAAATCAGATGCGATAGCGAACTGGGCAAGGGAACAAAGTTTACCATCACCCTACCCATTCTGAAGGAAGAATAAGAATTAATAATTTAAATAATAATAGTATTAACGTGGGGAAAGAACAATGGTTCAGACCTCCAACCCCTTCACTCAGGGGACAAAAAAAACAACACGATTATGGAAGACAAACTGAAGATTTTACTTTGCGAGGACGACGAGAACCTCGGCATGTTGCTCCGTGAATACCTGGCAGCCAAAGGCTACGAAGCAGAGTTATGCCCTGATGGAGAAGCTGGCTTCAAGGCATTTCTGAAGACCAAGTTCGACATCTGCGTACTGGATGTGATGATGCCGAAGAAAGACGGCTTCACACTCGCCCAAGAGATCAGAACCGCTAATGCAGAGATTCCCATTATCTTCCTGACCGCAAAGACGTTGAAGGAAGACATCCTCGAAGGCTTTAAGCTCGGTGCCGACGATTACATCACCAAGCCATTCTCTATGGAGGAACTGGTGTTCCGTATTGAAGCCATTCTGCGCCGTGTTCGTGGCAAGAAGACCAAGGAGTCAACACTCTACCACATCGGTAAGTTCACCTTCGACACCCAGAAGCAACTGCTGAGCATCGGTGAGAAGCAGACCAAGCTGACAACGAAGGAGAATGAGCTGCTGGCTCTGCTCTGCTCACATGCCAATGAGATTCTGCAGCGCGACTTTGCCCTGAAGACCATCTGGATTGATGACAACTACTTCAACGCCCGTTCAATGGACGTATATATCACTAAGCTGCGCAAGCACCTCAAGGACGACCAGCAGATTGAGATTATCAACATCCACGGAAAGGGCTACAAGCTCATCACTCCTGAGGAAGAATAGTCTTTTCTCAAGGTGGAAAAAACAGAGGGGGCTGAACGATGATTGTTCGACCCCCTCTTATTTTCCCTTATTAAGTATGAGAATGTTCCTTAATACGTGAGCACTTCCACACCGTGCTCTGTCATGAGCAGCGTGTGCTCCCACTGGGCACTGGGCTTCTCGTCGGCAGATATCACCTCCCATCCGTAGGGATCGTCGGCATCGATAAACACCTTCCAAGTACCCATATTGATCATTGGCTCAATCGTGAACACCATACCCGGCACAAGCAACATGCCAGTACCGCGATGTCCGTAATGATCCACATCGGGCTCTTCGTGGAACTTCAGTCCTACGCCGTGACCAGCCAAGTCGCGCACAATGCCGTAGCCATACTTCTTGCAGTGCTTCTCGATAGCATGACCTATGTCGCCCACAAATCCATAGGGTTGGGCAGCCTCCATGCCTATCTCCAGACACTCCTTAGCCACTCGCACCAGCTGTTCTTTCTCGGGCGTGGTCTTACCAATGATGAACATACGTGAAGCATCGGCATAGTATCCGTCAAGAATCGTGGTGAAGTCCACATTGATGATGTCGCCTTCCTCCAGCACATCCTCTTCCTTCGGAATGCCGTGACACACCACCTCATTGATGCTGGTGCAAACACTCATGGGGAAGGGAGGCGTGTCTTCGTCGCCACCATAGTTCAGACAGGCAGGTATGGCATTGTGCTCCTCACAGTATTTCCTGCATATCTGGTCGATCTCCAGTGTTGACATGCCAGCATGAATCTGCTTCGCCACTTCGTCGAGCACGCCCGTGTTCACCACACCAGCACGGCGTATGCCCTCAATCTGCTCTGGCGTCTTAATCAAATCGCGTGTGGGAACAAGTTTGCCCTTGTTCTCCCAGTACATTATCTGCTTATCCATTTCCGTTGGTTCCTGTCCCGACAGGCAATGCCAACGACGTTTCTGTCCTCTTTGCATGCTGATATTTATAGAAAAACGATGCAAAAGTAAGCAAAAATCATGAGAAAACACAAAAACGACCGAACGAATTACAGCATCACGCTATATCTTCACGGTTGAGATGTCAACCAGCCCGTTGATGATGGCATAGATGGTGAGACCTGCCGGTGAGTGAATCTGTAGCTTGCGGGCAATGTTGCGACGGTGGGTGATGACGGTATTGATTGAGATGCACAGATGGTCGGCAATCTCCTTGTTGGCCATCCCCTGCACAAGCGCCACAATCACGTCTTTCTCACGGTCGCTCAGCGCCTCTGTATTCTGCCCAGCACCCTTGAACACCATTTCGGTGATGTTCTTGGTCACGTCGCTCTGCTTAGTCAGCCGTTCCAGTCGGCGGATGGCAGGTACGAAGATGTGGTCCTCCACCATAGAGTGCTGTCGCAGCCACTCCTCATTGTCGTAGATGTCGTGGAGCGTGGCGGTGAGCATATTGTTGTGGAGTCCGTCGCTGGGCAGATACTTGATAATGAGCAGCTTCAGTTCGCGCAGCTTCTTGTCGGCAGCTCCATGATGGCGCGAGAAGGTCTCAATGCTGTATTCTGAAGGCTGACTGCCGTTCAGCAAGGCACGCACATAGGGGAACAACGTTTTCTGCTCATACTGCATGTGTCGGCGAATCTCGTGCGAGTACTCATCATAGAATCTGAGTATGAGCTGCCCCAGCGAGTCGTCAGGGTTCAGGCTATCGCTCAGCTCCCGCCGGATAAAGGGCAACTGGAAGTCCAGATAGTAGGCATGGCTGGCCTCAAGGTAGAGCATCAGCGTAGGCACCGAGAGACGTTCGTCATCATCGTATTCGCCACTTCCGTTGATAGTAAAGTTGACAACGGCCAGAAAGGTATATGTATCTACCTGGTTATCTTCACACGTCTCCTGAACGGTCTTATCACCAAAGCCGAGGCTGATGCCAAACGAGCCCAGCATTTGCAGCAGGTCGTAATTATCACGGATAAGAGAAATCATCTTATCGTCGGCCTCATACATTTTCTGATTCTTCATACCTTATTATATTATATAGGTTTCATCATGCAAAATTAGACATTTTCAATGAAACATGCAAGACTGTCACTTCATTTTCATCAGTTTTAGGTATTGTCCGTTTTAGACAAACGACGTACTTTTGCACTCCGAAAGTGTCTCTACCCACACGGCACAGGTGATGCTGCAATACGGATTTTAATAACAGTTTTTTTCGCTCGTTCAATGAAAAACATTATCTTTGCAGCACTTTTGGCACTCATCACCCTGACGGCATGCGACGATGGACAGATTGAAGAGCAGCGAACGGTCTTCACAACTGGCCACATCGTGAAACTCACAGGGCAGTTGCAGGGCCTTCAGAACTGGTCGGAACGCTACAACGTGGCCCTCGCAGGATTCGACGAGAAAGGCGAATATGCCATCATTGCCAAGACGGTGCAGGCCGACAATCAGGGCAATGTGAACGTGACCCTCTCCGACCTGAGGCCATACAGCTCAGCTACTAGTATGATCCATCACGACCTGGTGTCGGAACAAAACGAACAATACATCCTTCCGCTGATTGACAGTTGGATCAACAACGGAGCCAAAGAGAACTAAAAGATAGAATGAACAACGACATGCCACACACCCTTCACTTCAACAACGTGCAGGCTGAAGTATTCAGCTTTGCAAGCGACGAAGTGAACAGCACTACAGCTGACAACAGCGTAAAAGAATATCACGTAATGATCCACGTGACCGATTCCCTACTCACCTTCCAGCAGCAGTTTGAAGCCATCGACAATGCCTATCAACAGCTATTGGGCGAACATCTCATAGGGGCAGTTGCAGTGCTCAAACGCTATTTCCTGAGCGATGCAGCCAATCAGGCCGACGACATCATTGCCTACGACAGCAGCGACTGTGCCAAAAGCATCATTCAGCAGGCACCGCTCGACGGCACCAAGGTGGCCCTATGGGTCTATCTCCTGACCAACGTAGCAGCACGCCTTACCGAGAGCGGACTCTACGAAGTGGCTCACGGGCAGTACCGCCACCTGTGGAACGCCTCTGCACACAACCTTGCCGCCAACTCCGAATACCAGACCCGACTGCTCTTCAACGAATACATCATGCAGCTCACACAGGAGGGATGCACGCTCAAGGACAACTGCATCAGGACATGGTTCTTCGTCAACGACATCGACCTGAACTATGGAGGCGTGGTGAGAGCCCGCAATCAGGTGTTCTTCACGCAGGGACTGACCAACTCCACCCACTTCATTGCCTCGACAGGCATCGGAGGGAGACAGCAGGATCCGAACGTGCTCTCACAGATGGACAACTACGCCGTGGCAGGACTGCAGCAGGAGCAGATTCACTACCTCTATGCCCCCACCCACCTGAACCGCACCAGCGACTACGGTGTGAGCTTCGAGCGCGGTACCTACGTGGATTATGCCGACCGCCGACAGGTGTTCATCTCAGGCACGGCAAGCATAGACTTCAAGGGCATGATTGTGCATCCGAAAGATGTGGTGCGGCAGACGAAGCGCATGTGGGAAAACGTAGAGGCGCTGCTCCATGAAGCCGAATGTAGTTATGATGACGTAGGTGTGATGATCGTCTATCTGCGCGACTCCTCCGACTATGCCTTGGTGAGCCAGCTCTATCACGAGCGCTTCCCTCACAAGCCAGTCATTATCGTGCATGCACCTGTGTGCCGTCCGGGATGGCTCGTCGAGATGGAATGTATGGCAGTGAAAAGCATTGTCAACAAAGACTACGCACCCTTCTGATCATCTGCTATGCTAAAACGGCTGAAGACTCTCATCGCCCTCATCTACGTAGCACTGGTGCTCGTCATGGGGCTTGCCACCTTTGTCGAACAAGTCAACGGCACCGCGTTCTCCCTTAGCCACATCTACCACTCATGGTGGTTCTTCGCCCTCTGGGGACTGTTGGCCGTGAGCTCCGTTGCCCTTCTGTGGCATCATCTGCTATGGCAGCGCATCTCCGTGTGCCTGCTCCACGTGGCACTGCTGCTCATACTGGCAGGAGCTGCCACCACCTATATCACCAGTAGCGACGGACAAATGCACCTCCACACTGGCTCACGACTTCCTCAACAAGCTCTACGGCAAGAGCACATACAAGGGGCTCAGTGCCGAGCAAGTCGTTTACGGATGGTTGGCCCGCCCCGACGTGTGGAAGGCAGAACCGATGATCCGTGTGAAGGACAAACAGTTACAAAGAGAATTAGGAGTAAGGTCAGAGTATGTATCTCTAAACCAGTTATTTAATGGAGAATCATACAAGTTAAACTCCATACTTAAAGAAGGCAAGCAGCCCACCAAGGCGATGCGCGAGCTCGACGAGAAAGTGGGCCTAATACTCATGCTCACTGAGGGCCAGCTCATCAAGCCATTGCCACAGGGAATGCCCCCTTTAAGCGACACGAGGATCGAGGCTGAGATATGCTACAACCAGATACCGTTCTGCAAGCTGCTGTTCATGACCTGTCTCACGCTGGGGTTCCTTGCCTTCTTCTACATGCTCTACCGTACCGGCAGAAGCAGTCAACCGCAGGGGCGCGACTGGGGGTGGACCGTCTTCACCGTCTGTCTGTGGGCCGTCTTCCTGTTCCATCTGTGCGGCTACCTGCTCCACTGGTACGTAGCCCAGCGCATCCCCTTGGGCAATGGCTACGAGACCATGCAGTTCATGGCGTTGACGCTACTCATTCTCACCCTCCTGCTGCGCCGCCGCATCCGCATCGTTCTCCCCTTCGGATTCCTGTTGGCAGGCTTTGCCCTGCTGGTGGCATGGCTGGGGCAGCGCAACCCTCAAATCACGCCCCTGATGCCCGTGCTGTCCTCACCGCTGCTCATCTACGCCGTTCCCCTGCATGCCAAGAGCCTCCCCGTGCTTCAGCAGCCCAAGTGGTTCAACCTCTACCTCACCCTTGCCTTCCTCACGGTTCTCATGACCTACTTCGGTGTGAACTACTTCCTTGGAGGCATGCACTCCTATGCGTGATACATGATGCAGAGCAAGGAAAGTTGACGAGAACGACTTCTTCGGAATGCTGGAGATGATTTGCGGTATGGATGTCATCGGGAAAGCACTTTCCGCACGGTTCCGTCACTCATGCGGATGATGTTCAAGCCTTTCTGCTGACCATTCATTCGCTCGCCTCCAAGAGAGTAGTACTCCTTAGGCGTTGCTCCGTTCCTGCTGACAGTCCCTATACCTGAAGGGTCTATCACCTTAATGTTTAAGAATTCATTCCATCCGTCAGTCTGGGCGTACACATCCTTTTTGCCTAGGATGACATAGAGCCTGGCCTGTGAATAGACAGTAGGATAAAAGACCGAAGCATCTATTGGGAACGGATTCTCAATCAGCGATGTCACTGAGGTAAGATTGGCACAGCCAGAGAACGCGCAGTTTCCAATGCTGGTCACGCTGCTGGGAATGGTGATGCGCGTCAGGCCGGCACAGCCAGAGAACGCGCTGTTTCCAATGCAGGTCACACTGTTGGGAATGGTGATGCTCGTCAGGCTGGTGCAATCATAGAACGCCCATTCTCCGATGCTGGTCACGCTGCTGGGAATGGTAGTATTCATACATCCAAATAATAAAGTATTGCTTGCTGTTTCGATGATGGCATTGCAATTACCACGAGAATCAAAAATTGTGTTACCTGAATCGACCGTGATGCTCGTCAGGCTGGTGCAATCATAGAACGCATAGTCTCCAATGCTGGTCACGCTGCTGGGGATAGTGATGCTCGTCAGACTGGAGCAGTGAGAGAACGCATGAAGACCAATACTGGTCACGCTGTTGGGGATGGTGATGCTCGTCAAGCTGGAGCAACTGTAGAACGCATGACTTCCTATACGGGTCACAGTATAAGTCTGATTGTTGTAATTTACGATTTGCGGAATAACCATATCGTCTGAATAACCGCTTCCTTTAGTCACTGTTGCTGTTTTGTCTGTGGCATTCAGATTGTAATAGATGCCATCTATTTCAACATCGTATGCCAATGCCACGTTTGAGACCATGCTCATAAGTAGGGCGAACACGATTGAAAAAGTCTTTTGTTTCATAGGCATTTTAATTTAAATAGTTATCATTTCATTAGTTTGTTCTTTCTTGGATATGTCGCATGTCAGAAGCGAGATTGCAAAACATTCTCCATTTTAGTGCAAAGATAGTAAAAATAATCCAAACAGCAAAACAATCGCGAAAAAAACATTATATGTTCTTATGTTATTATGTCTTAGAAGACACGGCCAAGGTCTCGCTCTCTAATTCTTTGCAAGCAAAAGCGACCAGAGGCCGAGCGCCCAAATTCTTGAAAATAATAAGCTTCACGGTGAAACGGTGAAAGTGAAAACTTCGTGCTTTCCGCAGTAAACACAGGGGATTCGCGAGTTTTCACCTTAGTGAAAAGCCGCAAGTGTCTGCTCAGACTCCTGCGGCTTTTGTTCTCCCGTTTACAGCGGTATCTCCTTGTACTTTTTGTTATAGACGCCTCTGCTTACGTATAGTTAAAATGATACAAATATTTGGAATTTAACATAGAATGCCTTAAGTTTGCAGCGTGAAAGTAAAGTTCGGAAATTTTTCCATAAAAATATAAAACATTACTAACCAACTGAAATGAAAATTACAAACCATTTAAGAAAAATCCTGTTAGCCGTAGCATGTACCTTTGTGTTGTTGGCTAATGCTGTTGAATCAGAGGACGGCTTCCGCTCGTGGGCCATGACACCACCTATGGGCTGGAACTCATGGGACTGTTACTATTCAAGTGTCACAGAGAAAGAGGTGATGCAGAATGCACAGTACCTTGTTGACAATGACCTTGTGCGACACGGATGGGAATATGTCGTGGTGGACATCCGTTGGTACTGTAACCATCCCTCTTTGGGTGGCGGCAACTACAACCAGCGAGGCGACCAAGACTACGTACTCGATGAGTACGGTCGCTATCTGCCCTCACCCTCACGTTTCCCCTCATGTATGCAGGAAGGAAAAAACATAGGCTTCAAGGCTTTGGCCGACAAGATTCACAAGATGGGGCTGAAATTCGGCATACACATCATGCGTGGCGTGCCTAAAAGCGTGGTGGGCAGCAGTTATAAGCTGAAAAGCAGCGAGGCAACACCCTGGACAGAGGTCTATAGCAGCACCGTGCCTGCCTGCACTTGGCTGAAGGATAACCTGACTGTGCGCAACAACGAGGCTGGACAAAAATATTATAATAGTATTATGGACCTGTATGCCTCGTGGGGTGTGGACTTCTTGAAGATTGACGACCTTAGCCGACCATTCTATACCGACGAGATTCACATGATTCGTCAGGCCATCGACCAGACGGGCCGCCCTATGGTGCTATCCATTTCTCCGGGCAAGACACAGTACCAGTATTCAGAAGAGTGCCTACAGAATGCCAACATGTGGCGTATGATGGACGACCTTTGGGATAACTGGAGTGCTGTGGATGCCGTGTTCAACGAGGCACACGCTTGGGAGACTGTCACACGTCCCGGCAACTATGCCGACTGTGACATGCTGCCATTGGGACAGATAGCCATGACCATTGGCGATCCTGGCTATACGTCAGCACAAAGCGGGCGCTGGACGACTCTCTCACAGAACGAACAACTGACGATGATGACCCTATGGGGCATCTGCCACTCACCCCTGTTCTTCGGTGGCGAGATGACAAAGAATGATGCCTTCACTTTATCTCTTCTTAATAACGAGGAGTATCACCAGATGCACAAGTATGGTGAAGATGCCCATCAGGTGATGAACGATGAAGATCGAGGACGCGTGGTTTGGACGTCGCATATCGGAGACACCCGCTATTTGGCTCTCTTCCAACGCGATAACACTCGCTGGGTGGTTGGGCAAAAAGCACTTTACAAAAGCGAGGTAGTGGCCTACACCACTGATGGTCATGCCGTCGATGTAGACATCACCTGGCCCGAGGGTGAGAAGACACTCGTGTTAGTGGTTGACGATGGCGGCGACAACTTCAACTACGACCATGGTGACTGGATTAACCCCACGCTCATTCTGCGTGACGGTACAGAGATGCCTTTGACAGGAACCTACAAGACACGCCAATACACAAAGTCATACTTCAACCGTGTCTATGAAAACAAGAACGTCGAAAACGGTGGCAAGATGAAGGTCATGGGTGTGAGTTATGACCGTGGCTTCTCGACAGATGCCAATGCCGCCATCTTCTTCCAGATACCAGATGGTATGGATGTAGTGCGCTTCAAGGCTATGGCAGCAGCCGATGATTCAGGCATTAACCAGACCAATGCCACTACGAGCATACGCTTTATGGTGTTCGCACAAAACCCGCTCACTCACGAACAGGACGACGCAGTCACACGCTCAGGGCTCATCAGTCGCACGAGCACGAAGTCGAAGCAGTTGGAGTGCGACGTCACTGGCGCTGAACAGCTGAAGATTGTTGTAAGCAACTGGGGTGACGGCTTCGCCTACGATCGCGCCGATCTCATTAACCCCGTGCTCATTGATGCCGAGGGCAAGGCAACTTCGCTGACAACACTACAGCATACCAGCTATACCTCGGAATGGGGGACGCTACATGTGAACCAAAACGTAGAAGGAAATGAACTGCGTGTTGACGGAAAGACCTATACCACAGGCTTGGGCATGAATGCACAATGTACATTAGTATATGACCTGCCCGCCGGACATCAGTGGACCACGTTCCGCGCACTCTGCGGCTATGACTCCAGCTGTGATACCGACAACACCTCTACATCTGGCACCACGATGGAGTTCCTATTCTATGTCACTGCTCCGCAGCCCTTCACTTTCGACCTGACTCAATTGGGGTATGCCGATAACGAACAAGTGCCAGTACACGACATCTGGAGCAATGCAGATGATACATTCACAGGCACTCTCAGCACCAATGTGCCAAGTCATGGGGTGAAACTGTTCCGTCTGGGCGATAAGGCCACGACTGCCATCAAGAATGTCAAGCAGTCATCACCTGGCAATGTGGGCGACTGTACCCAACCGAAATCTAAAGACATCTATGATCTTCAGGGTCGCAAGTTCAACGGCAGGCCGACAGTTCCTGGTATATACATAAATAATGGGAAGAAAGTAGTGATTGAATAGCTTGCGCGCAGCGTTTTAAAGAAAAAACGCCCAGCCAGTATGTTTGAGACGTGAGTGACGGAAAAAATCAGACATAATAACATAAGAACAAAAAATTGAAACTGACGGAGCATTATATGTTCTTTTGTTATTATGTCAAAGAAAAAATATGTTCTTATGTTACTATGTCCTAGAAAAAAAATATGTTCTTATGTTAATATGTCTAAAAAAAGCATCTACTGACGGAGCATTATATGTTTGTTACTATGTCTTAAGATTAATCTCCGAAAACACCTGTGTTTACTGCGGAAAGCGCGGAGTTTTCACTTTCACCGTTTCACCGCGAAGCTTTGAAAAAAGGGGGAAAATGAAAAACATCCTTCAACAAAAAAAGGAAATGTTAAAATTTGTAACTTATAATTCCTAATTTATAATTTATACTTTATAATATATAATATATATATATGATATTATATATATATTA